>Ga0256843_1002880_pt1 | contig 12335 bp, 8 predicted proteins | sample AlvinellametaG_FD_191572 | JGI IMG/M metagenome (GOLD analysis project Ga0256843, IMG submission 191572) | Pompeii worm associated microbial communities from hydrothermal vent at the East Pacific Rise, Pacific Ocean - Alvinella | ecosystem: Host-associated > Annelida > Integument > Unclassified ... | reverse complement strand
AATAGTCACTGCAGGAGTGTATGGAGTTTGACCTCTTTCACCATTTCTGAGATAATCTTTGAAGTTAAAATATAGATTGTCTATATCTTGAACTCTATCTATTGCTTTTGGAGCCAATATAACCATAGTAAGTCCTGGTGGCAAGGCTAAACCTTTTTGACTACTAGCAATAATGACATCTATATTTTGTGCTGACATATCAATATGGTCAGTTACTAACATACTAATAGCATCAACTATAAAAAATAGTCCGTTCTCTTTGGCATAAGCCCCCATAGCATCTAAATCATATAGATGTCCTACACTTGTCTCATGGGCATTTACTATTAGAGATGAATACTCCTCTTTTGGTGCCAACTCTTTGATATTGTGTAGGTTTGTATCTTTTACTTTAAAATCTGTGTGAGGGATTTTATGAGTTTGACAAATCTGCACAAATCTATTTCCAAATCCACCACCATTTACTACTAGAGCATTATCATCTTTGGTAAGCAAATTCATAACAGCTGACTCCATTCCTGCTGTTCCTGAGGCTGTTAGGAATATGACTCTACTCCCCTCTGGAGCATTTACCATCTCCAAAAGCCCCTTTTCGCAGTTGAATGTCACCTCTGAGAACTTATCATTTCTAAAGTATGGTGTCTGTTTTGCTCCAATGGCTAAAATCTCTTCAGACATCTTAACGGGACCGGGTGTAAAGATATAGTAATCTTCGTATATCATAGGCTATTTATCCTTTTTTTTTGATTTTTTATTTTTCTCTTTGAACTCATTATAGTCCAATATAACTCTACTAATAGATACCATATCAGACGGACTAAGCATCTTGGAGGTTCTCTTACCTCTTTGGATAAGTGAAGCAAACTCAGCTATCATATATCTAAGCCCACAACCCTCAAACTCATAACTAAACTTGTAACTTTTATGTGTATCTTCAAATCTAAAATAGAACTCTTTGGTTAGCCACCATGGAGCAGGAATATATACATAACCTTTTGTTCCTGATATAACTGCATCTCCTTCAGATTTAGCTGCTGTTGCTACTCTAGCTACACCTACTGTTTGATTTTTATGTGTACTTATAATTAGATTACTAATATCATATCCATTTTCTGTCTGGTCAAAAAATGTTATGCTTTTTCTCTTGCCTAAAATTTTATGAATAAGTAAAGAGGGATAACCTGAAAGAATATTTGTAGCACCTTGCTCTAAAAAACTATCTGGATAGTTTTTTTCTCGATATAGAGATGTCCTTGTGGCTCTAACCTCTTTTATCTCTCCTATGTCACCTTTTTTAATCTCTTTGAGAAGTTGATTAAAAGCTGGTAAAAATGCTGTTTTGAGAGCTGAAAGTAGTAAAACTTTCTGTTTTTTTGCTAAAGATAGTAATTCTTTTAACTCTTTACCATCTAATGCTATAGGGTTCTCACACAATACATGTTTCCCTGCTAGTAGTGCTTTTTTGATAAGAGTATAGTGTTTTTTTAAAGATGTATCTATATAGACTGCCTGTATTGGAGTATCTAAAAATTCATCATAATTATCATGCCCATATTTGATAATCGGACTCTCTTTTGTAAATTTTTTAACAGCTAAAAAATCCTCTGCATAAATTCTACTAACTTTGATATTTGAGACATATTGAGCTTCATCTATAAATGATTGAGTGTCTCTTCCTAGTCCTACTATCCCCATCTTGATTAAATCAAAATTTTCTCTTCTTAGTTTGGTACTAGATATTCCCTCTGTTCTTGGGAGATACTCAACATGCACAAACTCTTTTAGATAATCAAACGCTCCAACCCAATCATCACCAATAGCAAAAATATCAACATCATACTTTACCATATCTTGGGCTTTTTGTCTTTTGTGCTTTTCTACTATCACTTTATCTACAAAATCGAGTGCCTCTATAGCTTTTACCCTCTTTTTTGTACTCTGGACAACATTCAATTTTCCTCTTGAACGGTCATAATTCTCATCTGTTACACCTACAATGAGATAATCCCCAAGTGCCTTAGCTCTTCTAAGTAAATTCATATGCCCTTCATGGAGCATGTCATAAGTTCCATAGGTAATTACTGTTTTTTTATTCTTCATATTTTATAGTAACAATTTTTATGACTATATTTATAATTCCTTATAAGTTAAAAATAAAATCTAAAACTATTGATACTATCAGTAACAGATAAAATTAATCACATTTACTTTTCATAAACATAAATGATATATAATGTTATTTATCATTTAAAAAAGAGGGAAAATGAAACGGCTACTTGTACTATTTTTACTCCTTTCTGTCTTTTTGAATGCTCAAAATTTACAAAAAGATTGGGCAAAAATTGCAGAACTAGAAAAGAAAAATCAACCTAAAATCGTCTTAAAAGAGATAGAAAATATCTATCAAAAATCAAAACAAGAGAACAACGAAACTGAGCTTATCAAAGCACTTTTATACAAAATCAAGTACCAATATCTAATAGACAAAGATTTATCCAAAGATATAAAAGAGATAGAAAATGAGATAAAAAGAACACCAAAAAACAGCACAAAACTCATACTCAAATCTATTTTGGCACAACTATACTCAGTTTTTTTGGAGCAACATAGAGATAATCTGCAAAATATACCATATATGGATGATGAAAACAACAAAAATATATACACTTGGACAGTCAAAAGGATTAATAGTAAAATAAAAGAGCTATATATGAAATCTCTATCAGATGAGGCAAAACAAATTCCAATAAAAGAGTATCAAGATATATTAACCCCAAATCAAAACAATAGCAATCTAAGACCAACTCTTTATGATTTTTTGGCTTTTAGAGCGTTGGATTATTTTGGTAGAGATGATATAGATAGTGAGTATTTTTCTATCAATCAAAAAGAGGCGTTTGGAAGTGTCAATAGTTTTATAGCAGATAAATTTGAAAAACTGAATAAAAAATCATCAAAATATCAAGCCCTACTCATATATCAAAAACTATTGAGTTTTCACAAAAAAGATAAAGATAATAGAGTCTTATCATATATAAATCTCAAAAGATTAAAATTTGTCTATCAATACTTTAATCCAAAAAACAGAGATAGATACTATCTAAGTGCATTAAAATCACTAGACTCTCAACATATAGACTCACAAGCTCTCTATTTAGCAGAGTACTATTTTGATAAATCAGAGTACAAAAAAGCCATAAGCTATGCCAGAAAAGGGATAAAAAGTAATGATAAATATATATCCCAAAAATCCCAAAATATAAAAAAAAGAATAGAGGAAAAACATCTAGTGGTAGCCACAGAGCCTACATCTATGCCTTTTGAGAATATATTAACCAAGATAAGCTATAAAAATATTCAAGATATCTATATCAAAGTTATCAAATTGACCCCAAAAGAGCAAAATAGACTATACTCTCTAAAAATAAAAGATAAAAAGCAGTATATATCATCACTAAAAAGCTTCAATGAGTTTAATATATCTCTACCAAAAACAGATGATTATAAAAATCACTCCACAGAGATATCTCTTGGTAAGTATGATTTGGGTAGCTATATCTTTATGATATCTGCTGATAAGTTATTTGAAAAAAATATGGTTTATCAAAATATAAATATCTCCAAAATAGCATATTTTTCTAAAAATTCAGAGATATTGATAGTAGATAGAGACAGTGGAGAGCCTATCGACCAAGCCAAAGTTCTATTTTTTGATAAACGAGAGTCAAACAAGCCAATCACCATACTAAAAAGTGATAAAAATGGTCTAGTAGAGGTACCAAAAATCCTAAATGAGTACTATATAGAGATAGAAAATGGCAAAGATATTCTAAATCTAAAAAATACTACTAGATACTACAAAAAAGTAGAAGAGAAAAAAGAGAAAACAGAAGAGAAGATATATTTTTTCACAGATAAAACTATCTATAACCACTCTCAAGATATCAAATTCAAAGCCCTAATTATCAAGAAGTTTTCAGATAAAAAACCTCAGATTTTACCAAAGAAAAAAGTAGAGGTCATATTATATAGTGGCAAGAGAAAACTAGAGAGCAAAATATTCAAAAGTGATGAGTTTGGAGCCTTTTATGGTTCATTTCATATTCCTGAAGATGGAATAGAAAATGAGCTAACACTCTATAGCAAATTTGGTATCAAAAATATCTATATAGCAAAACCGAAAAAAAGCAAAACCAATATAGATATAGAGAATAAAAACCATACCAAAATAGCTAAAAAGCACCATATAGATATACTCATAGATAGAGAGTTAAATAAAAATAGTGCCAAGATAGTACATATAGTTAGCCAAGATGCAAAAGGTAAATATATAGATATAAGAGGCAAGATTGTTATAGAAAAATATCTATTGGAGAAGAAAATCTATAGAAAAAGATATTGGGAAGAGGTGGACAAGCCATTTTATAGTGCAGATGAGTTCAAAAAGCTTTTTCCAGACTATAGATATACCAATCAAGAGAGAAAAAAAGAGATACTCAAAACAGTAAAGTTTGATACCAAAAAATCAAAAGATATACTACTAGATAACCTAGAACAAGGAGAGTACCTAATCACTCTATCAACTAGAGATAAATCAGGCAAAAAGATAGAAAAGAGTATAGATATAATAGTATATGATATAACAGACAAAAAACCTCCATATCTAACCTATCTATGGCAAAAGAGTGATAAAAAATCATACAAAGTAGGCTCAACAGCTACTATATATATAAAAAGCTCACTACCTCACACCAAAGCTCTCTTTCATCTATCAAGAGATGGAAAAACCTTGCAAGAGGAGTGGCTAGATATAAATGGCTCTGCTCAAAAAGAGATTCATATAACAAAAGATGATAGAGGAGATATCTTTTATACTATTACTATGGTAAAAAATGGTAGAGACTATACACAAAGAGGCACTATCAAGGTACCTTGGGATAATAGACTCAAAGTAGAGTATATAAGTTTTAGAGACAAACTCAAACCAAATTCAAAAGAGCAGTGGAAGATAAAAATAGATACAAAAGATGAAGCTCAAATGGTTGCTACACTATATGACTCGTCACTAGATAGTATCATACCAAACAGTTTTAATATCAAAAAGCTCTATCCAAAACACTATATCAAATTCTATAATCAATGGTTATCAAATGATTTTCATGCCAAACACCAAGAGATAATGTGGGACTATATCACCAACAATATACAGAGAAATTTCTATCATCTAAACTGGGATTTTATAAAAACTATCTCCATAAAAAAAAGATATGGCAAAAAGCCAGAAATAATCAAAAACTCAAAAGAGACTATATTTTTCAAACCTAATCTAACAACAGACAAAGATGGAGATATAGTTATAGATTTCAAAACCAATGAGGATATGACTAAGTGGAATTTTTTGGGATTTATACACACCAAAGATTTAAAAATAGCTACAACCAAAAAGAGTATCATAACCAAAAAAGAGCTAATATTAAAAACCGATACTCCTAAGTTTTTTAGAGAAAATGACAGGATTACAATATCCCAAAAGATTATAAATATGAGCAGTAGAGATTTAAATGGTAGCTCTCATTTAGAGTTGATAAATCCTATCAACAACCAAAAAATATATCCTGATAAAAATCTAACCAAAGAGTTTAAAGTCAAAAAGAACTCATCTGTTACACTAAATTTTGAGATACAAATCCCAACTATCAACAAAACAAAAGCTATCAAATATATAGCAACTATAAAAACCAATGAGTACTCTGATATAGAACAGAATATAGTACCTATACTATCCAATAGAGAGTTTATAACTAAAAACCAAGCAATCTATCTAAACCCAAAAGAGAAAAAGTCTTTTGAACTAAAACTAAACCAAGATAGAATGAAAAGATATGATTTGACTATAGAGTTTAGCTCAAATCCTGCATGGTATGCTCTAAAAGCTATGCCTTGTGTGATGGAGTATCCTGCTGTATCAAATATGGATGTTTTTGATAAATATTTTGTTAATGCTATGGCGATTAAACTACTAAGAGTATCACCAAAAATAGAGCAGATACTAAAAGAGTGGAGAGAGAAAAAAGAAGATGAGGAGAGAAATTTAGGATTACTATTTGATATAGACAAACTCAAAAAGGATAAAAAAAGAGCCTACGATAAACTAATAAAACAGCAGTTTAAACACTATGATGGGGGTTGGAGTTGGTTTGATGGTGGAAAATCTGATTGGTATATCACTCAAAGTATAGTAGAGGGCTTTGCAAAACTAAAACAGATAGGAATAGACAAAACCAAAACAGAAGCTATGGGTGTAGCTACAGCTTTCATGGATAAACAGATAGCCAAAGAGTATCAAAAGCTACAACAAAAAGCCAAAAAAGGAGAGCTAAAACTAGAAGATGATAATCTAAATAGTATAACTATTCACTATCTATATACTAGAAGCTTTTATGATTTTCCTATATTATCAAAAGAGGCATACAGTTACTATCTCAATCAAGCAAAAAAATATTGGAAAAACAAAAATCTATATGAACAGGCTATAATTGCTATTGCTCTAAATAAAAATCTAGGCAAAAAAGAGGCAATAGAGATAATCAAATCTCTCAAAGAGAAAGCAATAATAGACAAAGATGGATTATATTTTGACTATCCAGATGGTTATAGTTGGAACCTATCTCCAATAAAGGCTCACACTACCATAATGTATCTATTTGACACCATAGCCAAAGATAAAAAAACAGTAGAGCTAATGAAGAGATGGCTTATCAAAAATAAAAAAGCAAACTGTTGGCAGACAACCAATCAAACAGCAGATGCTATATATGCTCTACTATTTGATAATGCTTGGATATTAAATACAAACAAACCAGTGGATATCAATATTCCAAATATAGAGTACAAACCTATTATAGAAAAGGCAAAACAGAACTATCAAAAAGGTATAGGATATATAAAAATATCACTAAAAGGTGTAGATAAAAAGATAGGATATATAGAGGTCAATAACCCAAACAGTAACCCTATATGGGGCAATGTCTATTGGCAATATTTTAAAGATATAAATGAAACTCAGAATATTAAAAACAGCCCATTTACAATAACTAAAAAACTATCTGTTATCAAAGAGAGTAAAATAGAAAAAAAGATTATCCCAATAGAGAAAACCTCCATAAGAGTCGGTGACAAGATAAAAGTAGAGATAAAACTAAAACTAAACCAAGATATGGAGCAGATAATAATCAAAAACAGTATAGCCTCAACCTTCAATCCAATAGAGCAAGAGAGTGAATATATATCCAAAAATGGGTTAGAGTATTTCCAAAGAGAAACAGATAGTGCTATATATCTATTTTTTGATAGGTTATCAAAAGGAGAGTATCTATTTGAGTATATATTAGAGGTTAAACACCAAGGAGAGTTTAGTAGTGGTAGGGCTTCTATTAAAAGTAATTATTTGCCAGATAATGTAGAATATAGCGATATATATAAAATCAAAGTGGAATAAAAATAGAGAAGGACTATATATGAACATATACCAAATAGATATAAAAGATAGTAAACAATTTCTAAAAAATTTAGATGTACAGGGTGCAGGGGTTGAGATTATGTCAAAAAAGATGGAGCTTTTGACATTTTTTATCAAAGATTTAAAAACTCCAGCTATCAATATACTAAAACAGGACGCTTTAAGTATAGGTGCTGAATTAGCAGTTCCTAGTGGTGTAATATTGTGTCAAAAAGAGCAGTATGATTGCCTATTAATAGGTACAAAAAAACATATAGAGATACTCTCAAAAAAAGAGCTATCTCAACCCTTTGGACTTAAAAAAATAGCAAAAGAATTACAAAAGTTCCTAAAAATCAAAAACTACCCCATAGAGATAATGGGTGTTATCAATGCCAATGATGATAGCTTTTTTGCAGGAAGTAGATTTAAAGATAGTGATGCTATAGCTAAAATAGAGCAGATGATAGATGATGGAGCCACTATTATAGATATAGGAGCAGTCTCTAGCCGACCAAATGCCGATATAGTAACTCCAAAAGAGGAGTTTGATAGGATTAGAGATATATGTGACACCATAAAAAAGAAAAAACTATATAAAAAAGTCTCTTTTAGTATAGACTCATATACCCCTAGTGTCATAGAGTATGCTCTAAATTCAGGATTTGATATTATCAATGATATTACAGGAGCTAGTGATAGTAGAGTGATTGAGTTAGCTATAAAATATAAAGCCAAACTCTGTATCATGCACATGCAAGGAACCCCTCAAACTATGCAACAAAATCCCAAATATAGTGACATCATGGTAGATATTAGCGACTTTTTTGAGGAGAGAATAGAAAAGTGTGAGAGTATTGGACTAAATAGAGAAAATATTATACTAGATGTGGGAGTTGGATTTGGTAAAAGCTTAGAGCATAATTTGACCCTCATAAAAAATATGAAACATTTTAGAAAATTTGGCTCACCGATACTTATAGGTGCTAGTAGAAAATCTATGATAGACAAAATCATACCAACCCCTACAGAGGAGAGATTGGCAGGAACTTTAGCTATACATCTAAAGGCTATAGATAATGGTGCATCTATAGTTAGATGTCATGATGTAAAAGAGCATACTCAAGCTCTAAAAGTCTGGGAAGCTCTAAGTTAATCTCCTACCCCATTTGAAGTATCTTCTATACTCTCTAAGTGGGCTGATTACAATTCGATGGTGAAATCTACTGGCATGGATAAATTTACCATGACCTAGATATATACCAACATGATTTACTCTTGTATGATTTTTAGATGTAAAAAAGACCAAATCTCCCTTTTTTAATTGGCTCTTTTTTGTTATCTTGATACCAACTTTGGCTTGGTTCCATGAATTTCTTGGTATCTTTATTCCATTCTCCTGAAAAACCTCTTTTGTAAAACCTGAACAGTCATAAGAATAAGGTCCATTTCCTCCCCATCTATAGGCCTTACCTAACATAGATTTGGCAATTCTTTCAATATATATTGATAGATAACTTTTAGTCTTCACAGATTGAGCCTGTATAGGTACTAAAAAATTAAACAAAATTGCCGTCACTATTAAATATTTATTCCTTGTAGACACTAATCTACTCCTTTAAGAAAAATATAATATTTTAAAAAAATGCACTCAGAATTATAATATTTAAATATTAATATAAGATTAAAGTTAGAAAGTGAATTTAACTTAAAATCTATATTGTTTATCATATAATAATGTTATGATAAAATTTTTAACTATTATATTTTTTTTGACAATAACTCTAAATGCTACAATATATGAAGATGCAGAAGATAAAACAACAAAAAGATGGAGTATATATAACAATGTCTCAGATGCAACTATAAAAAATATCTATGACAAAAAGAAAAAGAGCAGAGTCATAGCTCTAAGTAGTGATGATAGTAGAACAGGCTTTATGATTTCCCTAGAGAGAGACTCTAAAACTTGGTGTCAAAGTGATGGAAAATCTTTGCATTGGAGTATGAAAACCAATAATGATTTTGTTATATTTATAAGTTTACAAACAAAAAATGGACACCGTTCATTAGTATATACAGCAAGTGCCAAAAATGGAAGTGGATATTATGGTTTAGGCAAAAATAGCAGAGATGGAACTTGGCATAACTATACTAGAGATTTAGATTTAGACTTAAGAAGATATGAACCGAGTAATAGAATTATAGCTGTAGATACATTTTTCATTAGAGGTAACGCCCAAATAGATGATTTGAAAATCACAGATATAAAAGATAAAAGCAAAAAAAAGTTTGTAGCCAAAAAAAGTAAAAACTGTGAAATATATGTACCAAAACTAAATAATGGTATAGAGATGGATATAAATGATGCAATCCCACCTGTTATAAAATTAAATGGTTATCCAACTGTATATATAAAATTAGGAGCTGAATATATAGAAAAAGGAGCCACTGCAAAAGATAATGTAGATGGAGATTTAAATGTAGAGGTATCAGGAACAGTCGATGGAAATAGAGTAGGAACCTATACACTATTTTATATGGCAAAAGATAGAGTTGGAAATACATCTATAACAACTAGAGTAGTCAATGTAGGATTATCTCAAAAAGCTAATCAAATACCAAAAACAGATAAAAATATAGAAGAGAAAAAAGAAAAAGAAAAAAATATAAAATCTGTAAAAAGAGATACACCAAAACCACCTTTAACTTTAGAAGATTTTAGATTTGATGAAGATGAACTATTATTACAAGAGTTAGAAGCACAAGAGTAAAAACACCTAACTAAAATTTAGGTGTTTTTATTTTACCACTCCATTTTATCATAAGTTTTTTGAATATAACTATATTTTTTCACAGAACCAATCAAGTGATAAAGCAACCAACCAAATGATATAGTTAGCATAATATTAGCAAATATCTCTATAATAGGAAAATAAAAAATAGTATTAAAAACCCATAAAACCACTGTAGCTAAATGAATCCAAAAGTGAATTTTTGCTTTTTTGGGATGAATAACATCATGCATCATAGGTGCTTCCATGTAACCTTGATTAGAGAGATGAAACCAAACCAAAAATGGAACTATCTTGTATACCATAGCAAAAACTATACTCAGAGCAAAACCTATAAATGTAATATAACTTATATAGTTAATAACCATATCTAAACCGATAAGATTATCTACTATCATAATAGACATACTAACAATAAACAATCCCATACCAAAACGCCAAAACCAAACAGTAGCATCAGATGTTGGTCTGCGTCTTTTATATAATCTATATATAGTAGTTATAGCATATATTATAAATAACAAAGATAAAACTATATCTATAATAGAACTATCTAATATCATAAAAAGCATAACAGTTTTGATAACCAAAAGCCAAAATATAACTACTACTAAATACCTACTCATAATATCAGGATATTTTGGTGTAACATAAAACATCTCTATAACCTGAAAAGATATAGATACAATAAGTAGAGATACCCAACCAAATAGACCAAAAGAGTAGTGAGACTCTCTGATTTGTACAAAATATGAGCTATCAATATATCCACCTAGAGATAAAAGCATCACAATACCTAAAGTAATCACCAAGATAAAACTACCCAAAGCAAAAAGCATACCTCTTGATGAACTTGAGTGGTCTTTGATTTTCATCACCTCTTTGAACATTAAAGTAGAAGCATGAAGAAGCCCACTACCCAATATAATAGCAGTAAGCAAATAGAGTATAGAGTTAGAGCTATAAAATGCACCAATTTGAAAAAATACCCCAACAGTTAAAAGTATATGAGCCACCATAGCCTTTTTGGTTGGCATCTTGATAACCACTCCAGCAATAACAGGTAACATCTGAAACATAGCACCCAACATAAATGAAGCCATAACCCCAAGTGCCAAAAGATGTACAACAGTCAAATCAAAAGAGTAATCAGAAGATGGCATCAATTCAAAGCTACCTAAGAGCAAAAAAAGCCCCAACAATAAACCAAATACAGAAGCACTAATAAAAAATCTCAAAACTACAGAGATAGGAGGAGCTTGTTCTAGTGATAAACCACCTTGGTTAAACATCTAACAACTCCTCTAAGTTACACTCTCTATTTTTGCAAATGAGTATATGCCAAATATCATTATAACTTTGAGTTAAATATAGATATTTTTTATCTTTTGCTATTTCGATTAGAGGTATTGGATTTTTTCTGTGTATCATATATAAATATTCATCATCTTTCATATCTTTTAGATGACTAAGTGCAAGTTGTAATGGAATAGGATACTCCATATCCCTTGCATCTAGTAATATCTTTTTCAAAGTTCTATCTCTTTCATAGTAGATAAAATCATCTCTTTTTTATCTTGTGGAATAGTTCTATCACACATTGTATAAAGCATCTGCTCCTCTTTCATATTATGTTGTTGCAATAAAATCATCATAGACTCTGCCAATGATAAATAGCTATCTTTATCTTCATTTTCTACAGCCTCTGCCATTTTACCCATAAGACCACGCACCTGCTCATGTTCAAAAATCATTACTCTAGTAGGACCTTCTGTTGTACCTGTAATAGATTCAAATTCAGGAAATAGTGACTCCTCTTCTTTCTTAAAATGTCTTAGTGTCTCATCAGCAAAAAGTAAAAAATCTTCTTTTGCTTTTTGGAAATCACCATCTATAACAGATTTTTCAGCTGTTACAAATAGTTCATCACATGCTCTATGTTCATCTCTCATGTAGTTTGTAATAATCATTATTTATCCTAAGTTATAAAATCATGAAATTATATGATATAAATGTTAAAAAGTGATTGATAATACTCAGGT
>Ga0256843_1002879_pt1 | contig 12335 bp, 16 predicted proteins | sample AlvinellametaG_FD_191572 | JGI IMG/M metagenome (GOLD analysis project Ga0256843, IMG submission 191572) | Pompeii worm associated microbial communities from hydrothermal vent at the East Pacific Rise, Pacific Ocean - Alvinella | ecosystem: Host-associated > Annelida > Integument > Unclassified ... | reverse complement strand
CATTGTCAAGTGCTTTTTGTCTTGCTGGTTCTACCTCTTCACCTTGACCTAAGTCTGCTGTAAATGTAATAACTTCAGCTTTATATTCTTCTTGTAGCCATTTTAATATAACAGATGTATCTAATCCACCACTATATGCTAAAACTACTTTTTTAACTTCTTTTTTGCTCATATTTTCTCCAATAAGATATTGTATATTTTTGCTATTATATCTAAATAATGATATAAATTTTATTTAATCATATCTAAATTGAGATATATTTTTTATATTAATTTCTTTTTTACAAATAATACTATAAATACCTTTTGATAAAAGTGCATTTTTTAAACCATCTCCAATCTCTTTTGAAAATAGATAATTGATATTATGTTGTAAAGCTATTTTTGGAATCTCTTTTGCTGGTTTATATTTTGTATTATTACAAATATTTAAGATAACTTCTTTTGATATAATTTCTTGATTTTTGATATGGTAAATATGAAAATATTTTGAAATAACAACACTATTTGTGATATTTGTTTCGTCATCACTTGGAACCATTATTAAATAATCAGTTTTATTATCTTCTATTTTTAAGTTTGCACCACTTATTAAAGTCATAGTAACTTTTTGTCTTGCATTTTTTATTATTTTTGAAAATGTTGCTCTTGATACACCCATAGCATTTGCAGCATCTGCTTGGTATAGCTCTTTTGAATCCATTAAATATAAAGCTTCCATCTCTTCTGCTAAAAGATGAATAGTATCGCTATTTTCATTTTTTGTGTAAAATTCTTTATATTTTGGTTTAAAATGTATTTTTCTTTCTAATTTTATTCTTCCCATAAACATATTATATCATAAATTTTAGCTAAATTTAATTGACATATGCCATCAATAATGATATATTTCTGTCATATGTCAATTAAATTAAAAAAGGATTAAAATGAAATTAGCAATACCAGTAAAAACAAACAAAGAAAACCCAGCAGTTTCTCCATTATTTGGAAAAGCAAAATGGTTTGCAATAGTAGAAAATGGTGATATAACAATAGTGAAAAATGAACAAGAAGGTGGTCATGCTGTTATACAATGGCTTTATGATATGGATGTAGATGTAATATTAGCTCAACAATTAGGAGCTAATCCATATATGATTATTAAAAAACTAGATATAAATCTTTATCATACAGGATTTGAAAGAATTTTATTAGATAAATTATTATGGAAGTTTGAAAATGATTTATTAACAATACTAGATGATACAAATATACATGAGGTGATTAATCATCATGAAAAAAAACACCCAGCACACGATGAAGAACACCACCATCATTAATAAAGTTTTATCTTTCTATATAGAAGGATTCAAAAATATGAAAGTTGGAAAAAGTTTATGGCTTTTAATAGCTGTAAAACTTTTTATTTTATTTGTAGTTATTAAATGGTTATTTTTTCCAAACTATTTAAAAGAAAATTTTACAAATGATAAACAAAGAAGTGAATATATACTTCAACAATTAACAAAAAAGGACAATTAATGGAAGCATCTGATTTATTAACAGACTGGTCAAGAGCGCAGTTTGCATTAACAGCACTTTACCATTGGCTTTTTGTACCACTTACACTAGGACTTACATTTATAGTTGCTATTATGGAATCTATATATGTAAAAACAGGAGATATTTGGTGGAAAAAAACTACAAAGTTTTGGATGAGTTTACTTGCAATTAACTTTGCAATAGGATTAGCTACTGGTATTATTATGGAGTTTGAGTTTGGTACAAACTGGTCAAATTACTCTTGGATAGTAGGAGATATATTTGGAGCACCTTTAGCAATAGAAGGGCTAATGGCATTTTTTATGGAATCAACATTTTTTGCTGTTATGTTTTTTGGTTGGGATAAGGTTAGTGCTAAAATGCACCTTACATCAACTTGGTTGGTTGCAATTGGTTCAAATCTTTCTGCACTTTGGATATTAATAGCAAATGGTTGGATGCAACATCCTGTTGGTATGAAGTTCAATCCTGATACTGCAAGAAATGAGATGGATAATTTTGCACAAGTTATTTTCAATCCAAATGCTGTAAGTAAATTTTTACATACAGTAAGTGGTGGTTATGTTATGGCATCACTATTTGTTATGGGAATCTCTGCTTGGTATTTACTAAAAAAACGAGATATATTATTTGCAAAAAGAAGTATAATTGTAAGTGCCTCTTTTGGTCTTATAACTTCAATTTTTTTAATAGTATCAGGAGATGAATCTGCATACAATGTAGCACAAACTCAACCTATGAAATTAGCAGCTATGGAAGGACTATACCAAGGTAAAACAGATGCAGGAATTGTAGCTGTAGGAATACTAAATAGTAAAAAAGAGGTTGATAATAATGAAGAGCCATTTTTATTTGAAATAGAAATACCAGAAGCTTTATCATTTTTGGCATATCATAGTACAGCTGCATATGTACCTGGAATTAAAGATTTAGTTTATGGAAATAAAGATAAAGGTATTTTAAGTGTAAAAGAAAAAATGGCTCAAGGAAAACTAGCTGTAAATGCTCTTAGAACATATAAAGATGCTAAAAAAATAAATGATACAAAAACAGCACAAGCTGCCCTAAAAGTTTTTGAAGAAAATCAAAAATATATGGGATATGGATATTTAAAAAATGAAAAACAAGCAATACCAAGTGTAGCACTTAGTTTTTATAGTTTTCATACAATGGTTACTTTAGGTAGTTGGTTTTTATTATTGTTTATTTTAGCATTATATTTTACACTAAAAGAAAAACTACAAAATAATAAATGGTTATTGTATTCAATGCTATTTACAATACCATTAGGTTATGTTGCTCAAGAAACAGGTTGGATAGTAGCAGAAGTTGGAAGACAACCATGGGCTATTCAAGATATGCTTCCTGTTGGTATGGCAACTTCAAATGTTGCATCAAGTTCAGTACAAGTTACATTTTGGTTATTTGCAATATTATTTACAGGACTTTTAATAGCAGAAGTAAAAATAATGCTTACACAAATCAAATTAGGTGTGAATGGAGAATCAAAAGATGTATAATTTATATGATTTACAACAATATTGGTGGTTATTAGTTAGTGTTATTGGTGCATTTTTTGTATTTATGATGTTTGTTCAAGGTGGACAAACATTATTAAATACTATTGCAAAAAATGAAGATGAAAAAGATTTGATTATAAACTCACTTGGAAGAAAATGGGAGATAGGATTTTCTTCTTTAGTTATGTTTGGTGGAGCATTATTTGCAGCATTTCCACTTTTTTATGCTGTTAGTTTTGGTGGGGCATATTATGTATGGATGGCAATATTATTTTGTTTTATAATACAAGCTGTTTCATATGAATATAGAAAAAAACCAAATAACTTTTTTGGACAAATTTTTTATGAAAAATTATTATTTATAAATGGAAGTTTAGGAATATTTTTAATAGGAGTTGCTTTAGGTACACTTTTTACAGGTGGAAATTTTGAAGTAAATGATATGAATTTATCTCATTGGACAAATCCCTATTATGGTCTTGAGGCTTTATTAAATCCATTTAATGTTGTATTTGGTTTAGTATTAGTTTTCTTATCAAGAATACAAGCATTATTATATTTTTACAATAGCTTAGATAATGAAGTAATACACAAAAGAATTATAAGTATTTTAAAAAGAGAATTTTCTATATTTTTACCATTCTTTTTACTTTTTATAGTTAGTTTATTGTTGTTAAATGGATATTCATTTGATCCAAATACAAATAAGATTTATATTCAATCATACAAATTTTTGAATAACTTTTTACAAACACCAATATTATTAATAACTATACTACTAGGGGTGGTATTATTTTTATATGCTATATATAATACACTTGCAAAAAAACAATCAAATTCTATTTGGTTTTTAGGTATCGGTACTATTATGATTGTTACAAGTATTATGATGAGTTTAGGGGTAAATTATACAGTAATATATCCATCAATTAGTAATATTCAAAGTTCACTTACTATTGTAAATAGTTCAGGAAGTTTATATACACTAGAGGTTATGAGTGTAGTTTCACTTTTAGTTCCAGTTGTACTTGGATATATTATAGTAGTTTGGAGATCTATGGATAAAACAAAATTAAGTATTGATGAAGTTAAATCAGATCATCACCATTATTAAGGAGAAAATATGGAATATTTAGGCGAAATACTATGGTATATAAGTTTACCAATTATGATTTATGGTGCATATAGATTTGTTTTATTTAACTTAAAACAATTTGATAATATAAAATAGTATAATACTAAAAAGGAAAAATTATGATATTTGATTTAAGTAAAGATACAAAGCTAAATGAAAACTATAAACTTATGGCACAAACAATTTTACCAAGACCAATTGCATGGGTGGTTACAAGTAACAATGGAGTGATTAATATCGCTCCATTTAGTTATTTTATAGGCCTTTCAAGTGAACCTGCAAGTGTTTTAGTAAGTATTGGGCATAAAAGTGATGGAACACCAAAAGATACACTTAAAAATATAAGAGATACACAAAAATGTACAATTTGTATGGTTGAACAAAAAGATTTAGAAAAAATGCACTTTAGTTCAAAACAACTAGATAAAGATATAAGTGAAGCTGAATATTTTGATATTGAAACTACAAGTATAAATGATGAGTATCCTCCTATGATAAAAGGAGTACCTAGTGCATATTTTTGTACATTTAATCAAGAAATAGATTTAGGAAATAGCTCTACTATACCAGTAGTTTTAAATGTAAAAGAGATATATGTAGATGATAAAAATATTATTGATAAAGAAAAATTAACTATATCTTTTGACCCAGTAGCTAGAATAGGAAAAAGTTATGCTTTTTTAGGTGAAGAGATACCAGCACCTATTATAAAATAAAAGGAAATAAAATGCTAAAAAAAATAATGCCACTAACAGCTATCATATCATTAAGAATGTTAGGATTGTTTATTGTTTTACCTGTATTATCTGTATATGCACTAGATATGCCAAATTCAAGTCATACAATGGTAGGAATAATAATTGGAGGATATGCAATAACTCAAATGTTATTTCAAATACCATTTGGAATGGTAAGTGATAAAATAGGAAGAAAAAAGACAATAATATTTGGGCTTATTATTTTTGCATTAGGTTCTTTTATTGCAGCTATTGCAAATGATGTTTATGTACTTTTAATAGGAAGATTATTACAAGGTTCAGGGGCAATTGGTTCTGTTATAACAGCAACTATTAGTGATATAGTAAGAGAAGAAGAAAGAAGTAAAGCAATGGCAATAATGGGAGCTAGTGTTGGTTCATCATTTGCTCTTTCAATGGTTGCTGGTCCTGCTATTGCTTCTAGTGTTGGTGTTCCTGCATTATTCTTTTTTGTTAGTTTTTTAGCAATATTTTCAATATTTATATTAATCAAGTTTGTACCAAATCCACCAAAAATAAAACATACATATAACCAAAATGATAAATTTAAAATGTTTGATAATAAAGATTTAATGAAAATGAATTTTACAAATATGATAGTAAAAGGTCTTATGACTTTTGCATTTATGATTATACCTATAGTTTTAACAAAAACTTATGATTGGCAAATGAATGAACTATATAAAATATATCTTCCAGCAATGGTAGTAGGTTTGGCAACAATGGGACCAGCAGCAGTTTTTGCTCAAAAAAAAGGTAAATTTAAACTTATTTTATTGTTAGGAATTTTATTTTTAGCTATTGCATATTTTGTAATAGGGATGAGTTCTACATATATGATGTTTAGTGTAGGAGTTATATTGTTTTTTGTTGGGTTTAATTTACAAGAACCAATTATGCAATCACTTGTAAGTAAATATGCAAAAATTCACCAAAGAGGTACAGTATTAGGTATATTTAATAGCTTTGGATATTTTGGTACATTTATAGGTGGATTTATAGGTGGATTATTATTAGATATTACAACACTAAGTGTAATATCATATGGTATTATTTTTATTTGTATTATATGGGCAATTATTATATTTACATTAAATAATCCTGCTACAACTAAATTAGCATATATTCATATAGATGATACAAATCATGCAAAACATAATGAATTACATAATATTAATGGTTGTAAAGAATGGTATATTAATGATAGTGAAAATTTAGTAGTTGTAAAATATGATGAAAAACAAATAAGTGAAGATGAAATAAGAGAGAAAATAAAATAGTATGAAACAAAAACAACAAGAACCTTCGTTTAAAAAAGCAATGATAAATTCAATAAAAAGTTTTGCTTCAATATTACCTGTAATGTTTTCTATTATTGGTATTGTAGGAATATTTCAAATATATATTACACCTTCTATGATCTCTTCTTTCTTTGGATATGGAAACTTAGCAGATATATTTACAGGTACATTAGCAGGTGCTGTTGCAACTGGGCATGGTAGTATTAGTTTTATTATTGCAGAAGGTTTAAAAGAACAAGGTGTATCTTTATATGCACTTAGTACTTTTACATTAGCATGGGTAACATTAGGTTTGATTCAATTACCAGCAGAAGCAAGTGTATTTGGGGTAAAATTTACTTTTTATAGAAATATATTAGCATTTTTTAGTACTATGATTATTGCATATCTTACTATTATAACTATAGGACTTTTTTCATGAATAAGAAACTTGAATTTAAAGGTACTAAGTTATTAATATTAGTTTTTATTGCATATATTTTTTTATTTATATTCGATAATACAAATGCACTTGAAGCACTTAATAAATCAAAGAATATATTAAGTACTCTTTTACCAATATTTGCTTTTATTATAATACTTACAGCATTAATAAATTATTTTTTAAAACCAAAACAAATCCTTAAGCATTTTGGAGAAGATAGTGGTAAGGCAGGTGTTTTTTATAGTATTATTGGAGGTATATTAAGTCATGGTCCAATGTATGCTTGGTATAGTATGTTAAGTGATATGAGAAAGCATGGATTAAAAGATGGACTTATTGCTGTATTTTTTTATTCAAGAGCAGTAAAATTACCACTTTTACCACTAATGATAGGTATATTTGGAATAACATATACTATTGTTATAAATATTTATATTGTTCTATTTGCAATAATTCAAGGTAAAATTATTGATAAGCTTATGAAATAAAAATGTACTTTGCATTTTATATCTTTTTGGATATAATAATATATGAATACAAAACGAAATTTTATACAAACACACAAAATAATCCCATTTACTTTTAGACAAAATAAATATGACTTTATAGTTACAGAGCTTCCTTTACAAGAGTTTGGAACAACTGGTAACTATATAATCCTAAAAATCAAAAAAGTTTTTATGACTACATGGGAACTACTTTCATATATATCTGATAAGTTAGATATAGATGAACACAAAATCGGATATGCAGGATTAAAAGATAAAAATGCAACAACTACACAATATATCTCTATTCCTCAAATAAAAGGAAATCTTAAAAAAATTCTTGATAACAAACAAGTAGAAGTTTTAGATATTAAAAAAAGTAAATCAAAACTAAGTATTGGAGAGTTAAAAGGTAATAATTTTAAAATTACACTTCATGATGTAAAAGAGGAAAATATTACTCAAATATATCAAGTTTTATCAAAAATACAAAAACATGGAATACCAAACTATTTTGGTTATCAAAGATTTGGAGAAGATTATAACTTCCAAAGAGCAAAAGATGTAGTATATGGGGAAGAGGTTATTACAAACAAAAAAGTAGAACATCTTTTAATATCTGCATATCAAAGTTATTTTTTTAACTCATGGCTTAGTAAAAGAGTAGAACTATCAAAAGAAAAAAATTTAAATAAATTAGAAGTTTTAGATGGAGATCTATTTTTTGATAAAAATAAAAAAATAATAACAGGATTATTACCTGGAAGAAAAGTAAAAAGAAGTACAAGTAAAGCTTATGAGATAGAAAAAGAATTTGATGATGAATATGTATATGCAAAAGGATACAGAAGAGAAGCTTGGGTAAAAGTAAGTAATATTAAAAATAAATACAATAAAGAAAAAGAAGAATTAGTTTTAGAATTTGATTTACCAAAAGGTTCTTATGCTACAGTTGTAATAGAAAATATTGCAAATGCAAATTTTAAGTAAATTGAATAATTTAAGCTATAAATAGTATAATTAAAATATATATAACTTTAAAGAAGGAAACATATGAATTGGGAAAATATTAAAGAACAATTAACTACATTTTTAAAACAAGAAGTACAAAAAACTGGTTTAGAAAAAGTTGTAGTTGGTATTAGTGGTGGACTTGATAGTGCAGTTGTAGCTATACTTTGTAAAGAAGTATTTGGAAAAAATATGTCAGGTGTACTTATGCCTTCACAATATTCAAGTGATGCTAGTATTGAAGATGCAAAAGAATTATGTCAAAAATTTGATATTGATTATGAAATTGTAAATATTTCACCTATGGTTGAAGGGTATTTTTCAAATATAAAAGATGCTTCAGCTCTTAGAATTGGAAACTTTAGTGCAAGAATGAGAATGTCAGTTTTATATGATATTAGTGCAAGAGATAATTCATTAGTTGTTGGTACTTCAAATAAAAGTGAAATACTTTTAGGTTATGGAACTATTTTTGGAGATATTGCTTGTGCTATTAATCCTATAGGTCAAATGTATAAAAGTGATGAATTTGATTTTGCAAGATTTTTAGGTGTTCCTGATTCTATTTTAGATAAAAAACCAAGTGCAGATCTTTGGGAAGGTCAAAGTGATGAAGATGAACTAGGATATACATATGCAACTATGGATGAGGTATTAAAAAAATTAATAGATGAAAATATACCAAAAGAGCAACTAATAAAAGATGGTGTAGATGAAAAACTAATAAATATGTTAGAGTATAGAATAAAATCAAATGCATTTAAAGGTAAATTACCAACAATTGCAAATATAAAATTTTAAGGAAATAAGATGAATAAAGAGATAGCTTTTTATAGACCATCAATAGATGAAAGTGAAAATGAGCAAATACAAAGTGTACTTCAAGGAAATACTAAATCAAAAGTAGAAGAACTTGAAAATGAGATTCAAGATTTTATTGGATGTTCTCATGTAGTTTCAACATATAACTCAACAGCAGCAATGCATCTAGCACTTAGTGCGATGAATTTAAAAAGAGCAGATAAAGTTCTTATGAGTGTAAATTCATTTCCAAATCTTCCTGAAGTTGTAAGACACTTTGATGCTGAACCTATATTTGTAGATATTGAATTAAATGGATTAAATATTGATCTTGATAAATTAGAAGAGTATTTAGAAAATAATAATTCTAAAAAATTAAGAGCTGTAATTGTTACATTTGTAGCTGGTGAAATTCCTGATTTAGATAAACTTTATGCTTTAAAAAATAAATATAATATTACTATTATTGAAGATGCTTCAAACTCTTTAGGAGCTATGTACAATGATAAACTAATAGGTAACCTTGGTGCAGATATGACTGTATTTGCAATGAATCCATCAAATGGTAAATCTACAGTTTCTAATGCTGGATTTATTGTAACAAATGATGATGATTTAGCAAATGAAGCTAGATTACTTAGAACTCATGCAATCAACTCAACATTTGATTCATATGGAAACTTAGATTATATTTATGATGTTGTAAATATAGGTTACAAATATGATATGACAGATTTAGATGCTGCATTTAACCTTGCACAATTTTATAAAACAAATGATTTTATTGATAGAAGACAAGAGATAGCTCAACTTTACTTAAAAGAGTTAGAAGGTGTAGCTCATGTTAAATTACCTGAGTTTTCAAGTGATCATTTATTTACACAATTTATTGTAAAAATCACAAAAAATAGAGATGGATTTGCAAGAGCATTAAAAGAGCAAGGTATCTCTACAGGTCTTACATATATTCCATTGCATCTATTAACATATTATAAACAAAAGTACAAATTAAAAATAACAACTTATGGAAATGCTTTAAATACTTATAGTCAAATATTATCATTACCTATGTATCCTTCACTTAGTGATGAAGAGGTAATTTATATTTGTGATAATATTAAAAAAGTATCTAAAGAATGGATATAAAACAATACTTAAATAATTGGGTAGAGCAGTACTTGTTCTTCCCAAATCCACTACAAAGACTTGTCTCTATTTGTATGTTTCCTTTTACTATTATTTATTGTATCATAGTTGCTTATAAACGATCTAGTTCAAAAGCATTTGACTTTGGTATTAATATTGTAAGTGTTGGAAATCTAGTAGTAGGTGGTAGTGGAAAAACTCCAGTAGTTATATCATTAGCAAAAAAAGAAAAAAATCCAGCAATTATTTTAAGAGGATATGGAAGAGAATCTAAAGGTCTTCATATCGTAAGTAAAAATGGAAAAATTTTAGTAGATGTAAATACAAGTGGAGATGAAGCTATGCTTTTAGCTAAATCTTTAAGCAATGCAAGTGTTATAGTTAGTGAAAATAGAGTTGAAGCTGTAATCAAAGCAAAAGAGTTAGGCTGTGATATTATCTTTTTGGATGATGGATATAGACATCATAATATTAAAAAATTTGATATTTTAATCAGACCAAAAGACGAACCTACAAATCTATTTTGTCTTCCAAGTGGTGGATATAAAGAAACAAAAATGATGTATTCTTTTGTACCTGTTGTATTAAGAGATGGAACTGATTTTAAAAGATCTATAACATTTAAACAAAATAATCAAGAACTAACAGATTTACCAAAAGATATTGTATTGTTAACAGCTATATCAAAACCTTATAGATTACTAGAATATTTACCAAAGGATATAGAAGTTGTATCATTTAAAGACCATCATAACTATACAAAAGAAGATATAAATAAAGTACAAAATAAATATCCAAATAGTACAATAATAACTACAGCAAAAGATATGGTAAAACTAGAAAAATTTAAATTAAAAAATATAATTTTAATGGATTTAGAAGTAGAAATAATAAAAGAGTTTGAATATAAATTTGACTAAAGGATAACACTATGGAAAAACTATATGCCCCTTGGCGAACACAATATGTATCAACACACAAAGAAAAAATAGAAGGATGTGTATTTTGTCATATAGTTTCAAATCCTAAAAATGATGAAGAGTTTAAAGTGCTTTATAGAAGTGAAGAGTTTTTTATAGTAATGAACAAATATCCATATTCCCCAGGTCATTTTATGATAATACCAAATTTTCATACAGATAAGCTAGAAGAACTTGATCCTAAAATATGGCTAGATATGACTGCAATGGCACAAAAAGGTGTAAGCTTACTAAAAGATGTACTTAATGCGCAAGGTGTAAATATAGGTATGAACTTAGGTCAAATAAGTGGAGCAGGAATAGCTGAACATATACACTTACATTTAGTTCCAAGATGGATGGGTGATACAAACTTTATAACAACTGTAAGTGATACTAGAGTATATTCTAGTGATTTTGAAAAAATTTACCAAAGACTTAAAGAACAAGCACCAAAATATTTTACTAAATAAATATGACAATAAATCTTGATGGAACAAACTTTGAAGTAATTCATCGTACAAATAAAAAAATCAAAAGAGTAGGGATACTACTTGAAAATTCAAATGAAATCATAGTAAAAACTCCTCTTAAGTTTAAAGCTCATCTTTTAAAAGAAGTTATTTATACTCATAAAGACTGGATATTAAGAGCAATAAATAAAGTAAAACCTAAAACACAATTTGATTTTGTATTAGGATCTACTATTCCATTTATGGGAAAAGATTGTAAACTAGAATTAATAGAAGATGAAAAAATCAAAAATATAAAAGTAGAATATATAGATAATGTGTTTTATTTTAGACATAATCCTAATATAAAAGAGTATCAAGAGTTTTTAGATGCTCTAAAGAAGTTTTATAAAAAAGTTGCAAATCAATATATAGATCCAATATTTGATGAATGGTGTTTTAAAACAAAACTTTATCCAAATAAAATATCATATAGATATGCAAAAAAACGATGGGGTTCATGTAGCTGGGAGAATAATATTTCTATAAATTATATGTTATTACAGTTTCCAATACGAGCAATAGAGTATGTAGTATTACATGAACTATGTCATATAAATGAAAAAAATCACTCAAAAAGATTTTATAATCTTGTATCACTGTATATGAGTGATTATAAAATGCAAGAAGAGGTACTCAAGTCAAAAGTTTTTTAGTATTTATAAAATATAACAAAATTACAATATTTTTATAAATTTCACTTTTTTAAAAAAATTATATGACAATTTGTCATATTTT
>Ga0256843_1002878_pt1 | contig 12338 bp, 12 predicted proteins | sample AlvinellametaG_FD_191572 | JGI IMG/M metagenome (GOLD analysis project Ga0256843, IMG submission 191572) | Pompeii worm associated microbial communities from hydrothermal vent at the East Pacific Rise, Pacific Ocean - Alvinella | ecosystem: Host-associated > Annelida > Integument > Unclassified ... | reverse complement strand
GGGTTAAAAATAATCTCAACACCTTCAGCGTGATCTCCGTGGTTACGGTAGGTAGCATTCTCTACTTCTCCACCGGTGTAACCTACTCTTGTGCTTATGACACCAGGGAGTTTACGGAGTAGATCTTGCATCCCCCAAAAACATCCTCCAGCTAAAATGGCTTTTTCTTGTTGCATTGTGACTCCTTAGTAAATTTGGAGGGAATATAGCAGAGTTTAGTTAACAGTTGTTGCTCTTTCTACAGACGTAACACTAACACGTACCCCTTCATATTCACCATAAACATCGCCACTCGCATAGCAAAAAGGTTTTTCCGTTTTGATGAGTCTTAGTCCGTGAGGAAAGACACATTCAGCTTTAAAGTTTTGGCTATGTGAGCCTATGATGACGGGAAGTTTAGAGGTGTTAAGTACCCAGAAATCGGTGTGATCTATATGGTTAGAGTCTTCGTCTTCATCGTACACTTTTACCCCATTTTCTTGATGGCTGGCAAAGCTCTCTAGTAGAAAAATGTCGTGATGAAAAGTGTCAGTGACCCCTTCGTCTAACAAAATACCCAAGTGGTTACGTGAAATGTAAGCTACAATATCAATGTTGTCATTAGTTTTTTGGTTAATGCGTTGATAGAGGGCTCTTTTGTCTTTTATCTCTTGCATGCCTTTAAAAGAGTGATAAGCATCAATATGCCCTTTCATAATAATGTTTTCAAAACGCTCAAAGTAGCGGTACTCTTCGCGTATTTTTTTATTTTGTATCATCTCAATGAGTGAGTTGCTTACTTTTTTAGAGTTTGAGATGACTTTACACTCCACCATAGGGTCAATATGTTTTTGTTTGAGTATGCCTAAGTAGTAAAAAAATAGGTTGAGTTTATCGGCAATAAAGTTAAAAAAACGTGAAAGTGGGTTGTTTGCACCAAAGTACTTCTCTAAAAGGCTTAAGAGGTAACTCAAAGCAAATACTTCTAAAATAGGGGCAATCCAAGAAGCTGCAAACCAAGAGAGTAGAGAGGAGGTAATTTTGGTACTAAAATTTAAGAGGGCTTCAAAAAGTGCAGAGGCTATCATTTTAGCTTCGGTAAAAAGAAGAATGTTGTCTAAATAGTCAAAAGTGTAGGCAAAAACACCAAGTCCAAAAAGTACAAAAAGAATTTGAAATATACTTTTGAGTTTTGCCTTGAGGTTGAGTTGAACGTAAAAGTCTTTTACCTCTTTTAGTCCTTCAAGAAGGTGGTTAAAAATGTTCTCTTTAAGCCAAACGGTAACTACGTTGTCTAAAAACCAACGTTTCAAAAGAAGAACAAGGGTCTGCAGAATTGTAAGCCCTTTAAGAAAAGCAATGACTTTGAGTTTAGAAGCAAACCACAAAGAGAGAATACTGGCTTTAAAGAGTAAAGCCATAGTAAACATATACCCCATAAGCCACTCATAGCTACTACTTGAGGTATATTTAAGCCCATAGACAAATGCCACAGGAACAACAATGGCAATGAGGGCTCTATGACGTCTTCGCATCTAAGACTTAGAGGTCTTCAGAAGTGGCATCTGTAGTGTAAACACCGGTAAGTTTTTTCCAAATAATAGAAGCATTAAGTCCAAACCAAATGACAAAACCAACACCTAGTGTAGCAGCCCAACCTGCTTGTTTGAACTCTTTTACATCAATGATGTTGTACTGCTGAAGTCCCCAAATAAATGCCCCAATAATAATGGTGGTTATGAGTGCTCCAAAAAGTCCAAGACTTTGAAAAATAGACTTAATCGCAAGCAACCAAAGTGCCAACATAATGAGAATTCCAAAAGGTTTAAACCCTGAAAGAATGTCATCTACATTAGAGATGTAGTGGATAAAGTGATGCCCTGTAGGGTTCCATGTACCAAGGGCTAATGCCATAGAGAGTACAAAAGTAACCCACCCGGCAAGGTGTGTAACCTCTTTTCCACTTTTTGTGGTTGATTTACTTGTGAGAATATTTGGTAACATACAGATGCCTTTAATAAAATTTTTAGTGTATTATAGCAAAAAAATGTAATAGATTAAACAATATCTGGTGTCTCTAACTCTTCAAAATCACAAGGTTTAAGCCAGTTTTTGTCAATCATAATATGCACATCTTCAAGGGTAAGTTCTGGTACACACTCTTCTAATTTTTTAGGAGATTTTTTAACATGCTTCATATTTCGACGATTTGGTCCTTGATAGGATTTATTTTCATAGTTCAATCCTCGTTTATCCATTGGAATGCGTACAAACATACCCATATCAATAGAGCGTGAAAGTTCTTCATCTGAGAGAATGGTCTCTTCTAGTTTCTCTCCATGGCGTGCCCCAATAATTTCAATAGTACGATTTTTAGCTTGGTAGACTTCAAAGAGGCACTCTGCTAAATGTTTCAAGGTCGTACGACGGGCTTTATAGACAAATAAATCACCATTTTCTCCATGATTCATTGCAAATAGTGCTAAATCAACAGCTTCATCGATGGTCATAAGTGAACGTCTCATTTCAGGATTGGTGAGTGTAATAGGTTTACCCTCTTGAATTTGCTTGGTAAAAATATTGACAGCAGAACCACGTGTCGCAAAGACATTAGAGTAGCGTATGTATTTAATAGAGATTTCAGACTCTTCTTCGTTTAGTTGTCTAGCACGGTTAATAATGGCTTTTTCCATGAGTGCCTTAGAGAGTCCCATAGCATTTATAGGATAAACAGCTTTACCTGTACTTAAGCAAATAATCTCTTTAACTTGATGAGAAATGGCAGCTTTAATTACATTGTCTGTACCTAAAATATTGGTATTGACTGCTTCAATAGGTGCAAATTCACAAGAAGGTACTTGTTTCAGTGCCCCAGCATGAAAGACTACATCTACGTGTCTCATTGCATCATGAATGCTATTGTAGTTACGTATATCGCCTAAAATAAATTTTAATTTAGCACTTCTATATTTATGACGCATTAGGTCTTGCTTATCTTCATCTCTTGAAAAGACAATGATTTTTTTGATATTTGAGTCAAGAAAACGTTCAATAAACGCATTTCCAAATGAACCCGTTCCTCCAGTTAGTAGTACAGTTTTATTGTTTAGCATGTAATATCCCCCCGAATATTTAATAAGATGATAGAACATTATATAACAAAGTTATAAAAAAAAGTTTAGTTAGGTTGAAATAGAAAGAGATAATGGTATAATGAAAAGAGACTATATTGTAAACGGAATAACACAAATGGAACAAAAATCAAAAAACTTAACAATCAAAATAGGTGAGATCAATACCCTTGAGGTAATGAGAGATACAGACTATGGCTACTTTCTAGAAGCCAAAGATGAGAGTGAAGTCCTTCTTCCTAATGTCTATGTCATGGAAGATGAGATGCCTATGGGCTCCTTGTTAGATGTCTTTGTCTATACAGACAGCGAAGACAGACCTGTGGCTACTACCAAAATGCCTTATGCGAAATTAGGGGAGTATGGGTACTTTACCGTGGTTGACTACAAGAGCTATGGTGCGTTTGTAAATTGGGGATTGCCTAAAGATTTGTTTGTCCCTTTATCTCAGCAAAAAGAGTACTTTACCATTGGAAAGAAGTATCTACTTCGTGTCTGTCTCGATGAGCAAACGGGACGCTTGTATGGTACACAGAAGATAGGGAAATACTTCAACCGTGAGATGAAAGGGTTACATCAAAATAGATCTTTTGATGCGATTGTCCTTGCTAAAACACCTCTAGGTTACAAAGTAATTGCTGACAATCAATACGAAGGGATGCTCTTTAGCAATGAGATTTTTGAACCCATTAAAATAGGCGATAGAAAAAGAGTCTATATTAAAACCGTAAGAAAAGATGGAAAATTAGACCTTACGTTACAGCCTATTGGTAAAAAAGCAAAAGTAGATGAAGCCCAAGAGACGATTCTTACAAAGCTAAAAGAGGCTAACGGGTCGTTGCCTTTTACCTATAAGAGTGATGCTGAAGCGATTAAAGAGACGTTCAATATGAGTAAAAAGAACTTTAAGCGAACCCTCACAGAGTTACTTGAATCAAAATCTATTATTTTAGATGAGACTTCTATGAAATTTTTATGATATACTAATTGTGTCAAAATCAAAAAAAGGAGACAACAATGGATTTTAGTGAACTTTTAAATATGGGTGCTGAACTGATTCAAAAGAACAGTGATGACGCAACCACAGGATTAGATGCCGGAAGTATTGCGAGTGCGATAGGTGGATTATTACAAAACAGTGAAGGGGGATTAGACCTCTCTACGTTTGTTTCTGGGCTTTCTGAAAATGGATTGGGTGAAATTGTAGGTTCATGGTTAGGAAATGGGGAGAATGCCTCTATTTCAATGGATCAAGTAACGGCACTTTTAGGATCAGACAAAGTTTCTGAATTCGCATCTCAGTTAGGACTTAGTCAAGAGAGTGCTGCTACTGCTCTAGCCGATGCGTTACCCCAAGTGGTAGATAAAGCAACTTCAGGAGAGAACTCTATTGTAGATCAAATGCTTGGTCAAGTAGGTGGTGCTGAAGGTGCTATGGGTATGCTTGGAAAGATGTTTAGTTAGCATTTTTTAAAAAAGTATGTCAATTTGGCATACTTTTCCCCTTTCTACTTCATTTTTGCTACAATGGTAAAAAATATTAGGATTACCTTGTACATACTACGCTTTTTATTACTCTTTCCTTCTCTTCTTTTAGCTACCCCTTTTAAAGTAGCAACCTACAATGTAGAAAACCTTTTTGATGCTGTCAATAATGGTACAGAGTACAAAGAGTATATTCCCCATACACACAACTGGAATAGTCGTATGGTAGAGATAAAACTTAACCATATAGCAGAAGTAATTTGTGACATTGATGCCGATATTTTGGCACTCCAAGAGATAGAGAATGAACCTATCTTTACGCAACTACAAAAACGTCTTCAAACAGTAGGGTGTGGATATGATTATGGAGCTATAAGTCATAAACAAGGTGCTGCCATTCAAGTGGCACTGCTTTCACGTTTTCCTATTGTCCAACAAAGAGATGTGGTGGTGGGAGACTCCTCTAGGGTACGTAATATTTTAGAAGTCGATGTTGAGGTAAAGCATAGGAGTTTAAAACTTTTTGTCAACCATTGGAAGTCAAAAGCCCATTATGGGTATGAGAGTAAACGTATCGTCTATGCCAAAGCGCTACAACGTCGTATTGCTCAACTCTCTAGCTCAACAGAGTACATACTATTGGGAGATTTTAACAGTGACTATAACGCCTACCTTACGCTAGAAGATAAAAACAACAATACCCATGGTAAAACAGCATTTTCTGATGTATTAGAGACAAAAATAGATGAAGAACATATTGTAAAAGCACCCAAAGGGTGGCACTATACACTCTGGTATGAACTCCCTGTTGAAGAGCGATGGAGTCATAAATTTTATGGTAAAAAATCAAGCTTAGACCAAATTGTAGTACCCCAAACAATGTTTAATGCCAAAGGCATAGAGTATGTCAATGACTCTTTTAAGGTCTTTAAAGCCCCCTATCTTTTTACCAAAAGAGGCTACATCAATCGTTGGCAATATAAAAAGGGAAAACACCGAGCAAAAGGGTACTCAGACCACCTTCCTATTTATGCCTATTTTGATGCTAAAGCCTATGTGAAAAATAGTAAAACCCAACAGAGTGAACATCAGACACTTAGTAGAATTGAAGCACTCTATAAAAGAGAAAAACTCACCCATAGTGTACTTTTAAAACGTGTAGTCGTACTCTTTAAACGAGGAAACCATGCCCTTATTAAGCAAAGTCCACAAGGACGGGGTATCTACCTTTTTGGTTGTGCCAGTTCGCTTCAAGAGGGGGGAGTGTATGATTTGCGTGTAGAGAGTATTAAAAACTACTATGGACTTAAAGAGATTACAACAGCATATAGTGTGAAAACGTATGGAAAAGTAGCATTAAAAGCATATCTTTCAACCCCTAAAAAGGGGATAAAACAGAATGAACTTCTCCAAAATATAGTAGGCATCTATCGAGATAAAAAGTTTTATTTTCAAGGTAAAGTAATGCCTATCTATTTTAAAAATAGAAAATTTACACCAAAAAATGGTAGTAAACTAAAGATAGCCTATGCGCTTGTTGGGTATTATAAGAAGTTACAGCTAGTCGTTTTTAGCAAAAAAGATTTTAAAATTTTGGAGTAAGTTATGGCATATTATACGTGGATTTTAGCCTTTCATGTAATGAGTTTTTTAAGTTGGATGGCAATGTTGTTCTACCTTCCTAGACTTTTTATCTACCATAGAGAAAATGCAGACACCAAAGCATTTACCGATATTGTTGAAGTACAAGAGTATAAACTCTTTAAGTATATAGGTGTTCCAGCGATGTGGGCAACGGTACTTTCAGGTGTAATGATGCTCTACATCAATAGTGGTATTTTTCAAAGTGGTGGGTGGATATATACGAAACTGTTTTTTGCTACATTGATGATTGCTTACCATATTGCTTTGGGTAATATTCGTACAATTATGGTGAGTAATCCACACTTTAAAAGCAGTAAATGGTTACGTGTTTTCAATGAAGTACCTACACTTTTAATGATGGGAATTGTTATTATGGTGGTAGTGAAACCTTTTTAGAGGCTCTAATCATCAATAAATAATATTATGATATAATCATTTCAAATAAATTTTAAAAGGATAAAGTTATGGAACTTCCTGCTATTCATATACCTCAAATTGTATTTCCATTTGAAATACCATTAATGTTACACCCAATTGTCGATCACTTTGTGATTGCTCTTCCTATTATTGTCTTCATCTTGGAGATTATCAATTTAGTAATGAAAAAAAGAGCACTAGGGATTACCTCTTTCTTTTTATTGCTTTTGACAGTTGTAATCTCTGTAGTTGCCTACTTTACAGGAAGCGTAGACGCAAAAGAGGCCTACCCACTTCTATCTGAAATGGCACAAGAGGAGCTAAGAGAACATAAACTCTTAGGTACCTATGTTATGTTAGGTTCAGCAGTACTACTTGCGTTTAAATTCCTCTCTGCTCTTTTGCAAAGAGGGCTTATGAAAGCACTCTACCTGCTTGTCTTTGTACTCTTTATTGCGATGCTTGTTAAGCAAGGTAAAGATGGAGGAGAGTTGGTCTACAAATATGGTGTCAATGTGCAATCTGTACAAGATTTAAGTAGTGAGATTGATGATCTTAAAGAAGAAGTTGAAGATTTGGAAGCCAAAATAGCTGAGAAAGTAAAAGTACCAGCAACACCAGCAGTAGTAGCTCCTAAAGAGGAGGCTGCTACTACACCTGTTGTCTCTACAGAAAAAAGTGTAGAAGATGAGAGTAAATCTATTGCTTCTGAGGTGGTAGCAAAAGTGGTTGATCAAAATCATAGTGTAGCGTCTGTCGTAGCACCACATGTAGAGAGTGTGGTTGAGAAGGTTTCTCAACCTATGGAGACTCTAGACAATGTGGTAGAGCTTAATACCTCACATTAACCCCTCTAGGCTACCTTTTCTTATAAAAGGTAGCCCCCTTTTCTCTTTGACGATAGCATAAAGCAAGCATTTCGCCACTCCCTCTTCTCGTATAAGTCTTATTTAAGTAAGCAAAAAGTACAATTTATATAGTAACAGTTCACAAAGATAGTATCTAGAAGTCGAACGTATCGTGTATGAAGGATTCAAACGTAAGGTATCTTTTTTTGAGAAGGTAGTTTACAAAGACTGGAGTTATGGACCTCATATAGTGCATAAACGATTTTGATATTTTTGTAGGTTACCAGATACTAACAAATAAAGGAGTTATAGTGTCTTATTTAGGAAAACAGATGATAAAAGGTATCTTCCTCTCAACAATGATTGGAAGTAGTGCTTGGGCTATTGAGATTCATACACTCTCTGAAGCAGTGGATGTAGCAGGGAAACAACGTATGTTTACACAACGTATGTTAAAAGATTATGCAATGGTAGGGTTGGAGAATCATTTTGGAAATCCTTCGGAGGATTTAAAAAAAATTATGGGTGATTTTGAAGATCACCTAGATTCACTTATCGCATTCAATACAGATGCCGCAACGAAGGAGAGCCTACTTAAAGTAAAAAAGATGTGGGAGCCAGTAAAAAAATCTTTAGAGGAGAAGCCTGCTAAAGAGAAAGCTGGAAAGATGCAAGAGGATTTAGAGGCATTGTTAAAACAATCCAATGAAGCCGTAGGATTTTTTGCTAAGCAAACAGGAAAAGATTCAGGTAAGATTATCAATATGTCAGGACGTCAGCGTATGCTTTCACAAAGAATGGCAAGTCTCTATATGTTAAAAGTATGGGGTGTGGATGATCCACAGTTTAAAGAGAAGATGACAAAAACAATGGATTTGTTTAAGACATCTCTAGCCACACTCATGGCATCACCTATGAGTACACCAGAGATTATGACGCTTCTAAAGAGAGCAAAAAAGTCTTTTATGTTTTTTGAGATTATGAATAAATCTAGTTCAAAGTTTATTCCAACACTCATCTACAAAAAGTCTAATGAAATTTTAAAAGATATGAATACAGCAACAGGTTTGTATGCTGCACAAGAGAAAAAGTAAAAGGGTAGAGATTGAATATGAGATTAAAATTAAGTACAGTTGTAATGGCTTCTCTTATTGCGACATCAACATTTGCAATGGAGATTAAAGCACCGACAGAAGCAATTAATATTGCAGGAAAGCAGCGTATGTTTACACAGCGTATGCTTAAAGATTATGCGATGATTGGTATGGGAAATACTTTTGGTAAGCCTGAAGAGGATTTAAAAAAAACCATTAGCGACTTTGATGAACACTTAAAAGCGTTGATGGCATATACCAAAAGTGCTGAAACAAAAAAAAGTTTAGAAAAGGTAGCTTCTTTGTGGGCACCAATTGAAAAGGTTTTACTTGAACAACCTACCTTAGAGAAGGTAAATACATTACAAAAAGATTTGGATGCTTTATTGGCCGCGACCAATGAAGCAACACAACTTTTTACAAAAGAAGCTGGGGTAAAATCAGCTGAAATTGTTAACATTGCTGGTCGTCAGCGTATGCTTTCTCAAAGAATGGCGAGTCTCTATATGTTAAAGGTATGGGGAAACAAAGATCCAGAGTTTGCAAAGAAGCTTAAAGACTCAATGGGCTTGTTTAAAGAATCTCTAGTAAAATTACAGAGTTCAGAGTTGACAACCGATGAAATTCAAAAGATTTTAAAGAAAGTACAACGCTCTTTTATGTTTTTTGAGATGATGAACAGACAAGCATCGACAAAGTTTATTCCAACACTTATTTATAAAAAATCAAATGATATGTTGGTCAATATGAACGAAGCAACATTAACCTATGTTAAAAATCAGAAGAAATAAAAGGAGAAAGAGATGAAAAGAAGTATTATTAAGAAAATAAGTTTAGCACTATTACTTGTATTGGGAGGAGCACAGGGGGCTCAAGCAGCTGGAGACGCACAAGTCAGTAAAGATATTGTACAGCTTATGAACATTGCTGGAAAACAGCGTATGCTCTCTCAGCGTATCGCAAAAGACTATATGTACGCAGGAAAAAAAGTTGCCACAAGTAAAGCAAGTAAACAACTTGTAAAGTCTTTAGCTGAGTTAAAGGCAGCACACAAAACATTGGTAGAGTCTATCAACAACCCAGAGATTAAAAACCTTCTTGCGTTCGTTCAGATGAGTAGTGAAGATTTTGAAGCAACATCAAAAGAGCCATTTAACATTGATAATGCTCAACTTATTCTTGACTTAAGTGAGTCTATGTTAGAGGGGAGTAACTATGTTGTTGCCTCTTTAAAAGATTTAGCACACGTGAAAGCGTCTAAAATTGTTGATGTCTCTGGAAGACAACGTATGTTGGCACAACGTATTGCGAAGTACTATATTGCGTACCAATCAGGGATTAAAGATAAAAATACCGTTGAGCAGATGAAAGCAGCTGTAAAACTCTTTAGTGAGTCTCATGCGATGCTTATGCAAAATACAAACAATACACCAGAGATTAACAGAAAACTCAATAAGATTGATAGATTGTGGAAAATTGTCTATAAATTCTACCTCAATATTGAAAAAGGTGGATTACCTCTCATTGTCTTTAACAGTACAGATGATATTACGAAAAAAATGAATGAGGTTACAGCACTTTACGTTAAGCTCTATAAATAAGGATAAGTAATGAAAAAAGTAATATATCTCTTTTTTCTGCTCTATTCAGTAGTACTTTTAGCTGAAGGTGATGTAGAGAAAACAGAGGAGCCTCAACCTCAAAAGGTTCTTCCTGAGAAGAAGGTAGTAGTTGCTACTAGAGGGGATGTGAAGATTATTGAAGCATCCGAAAATATTAGGTATTTGAGTCAAAAAATTGTAAAAGATTACCTTTTCTTCTATAAACACAGAGAAAAAGTAGCGCTTAAGCAAGAGTTAGCAGAGACATTACGTTATCTCAATAGTGATTTTAGGGTCATTGCTACAACAACAAAAGATAGTGATACAAAAGATATCTTGGAGTTCTTGGCATATAGTAAAGATCAGATTGAAGAGACACTTAAAGAGACTCCAGACGAAGAGAAAGCAGCACTTATGCTTGATTATAGTGAGATTTTACTAGAGGGTGCTGACTCTATTGCAGCAGCACATAAGTACGATTTCTCTAAAGAGGAGAAGATGTTTATGCTTACTAAGAAGATAGAGTATCTTCTTCAGAGAGTTACAAAGTACTATATGGCTATTCATGTAGGGTTTGATACCTTTAGTAATAATGAACAGATGAATGAATCTATAGCAATGCTAGAAGAGGATGTAAAGCAAATTAATGCCTATCCATACCCCTCTTCAATGCAGGAGACAAGAGCAGCATTTGACACATCGTGGAAGTTCAATAAGAGTTATTTTAAGAGTACAAAAGAGCTTTTTATTCCAAAATTGATGATGTTGTCTGTAGCTGACGTAGAAGATATTGTGGCACATATTGCACTCTATCATAGTAAAAACCAATAAGAGGAGATATAGATGAAAATTTTTAATATTAAAACAATCTTGATTCTTCTTATTTTACTTGCAGCTGGTGCGGTAGGATACTTCTCATGGAATACCTATAATGCTTACTATGCTTACAATGCAACACAAAATAGTACACAAGATAGAGCTTTTGTTCAAAAGATGGATACGCTTTTAGAAGCGACCATTAAAGAGAGAGATACCAGTGCTGTTTATATGGGTAAAGAGGGAAAAAGTGGCTTTGATGCTGTACAAAAAGCGAGAGAATCTCTTGACCAATCTTTAGTAGCCGTAGGTAATTTTATTGCCAAAAATAAAGAGTTTAACTCCTATAAAAAGAGTTTAGAGTCTATAGCAGATAATCTACAGTATGTACGTACTAAAGTAGATACTGTAACTTCAGACTATCAAAATGTTTTCCTAAATGTCTATCATAAAGAGATAGCTCAAACATTGATTCAAGATGTAAAGCATGTTGCTTCTAACGCAAAAACAGAGGCACTAAAAGAGTATGTTTCACTCTATGGTGAGTATATGAAAACAAAAGAGCATACAGCGTTAGAGAATGCTGGAATCCTCTTTATTTTAAATGGTTCTAAACGTATGTCTCATCAAGATTTAATGTTGTGGGATACACTTATTATTGATGATGAGATACCTCAATTGGTAACACTACAAGATAGTACATTACGTAAGAAACTTGAAAAGATGATGGCACCTAAAGCATTTACTACTATGGCAAATGCACAGCGTGTGGTTATCTTTAAGGGGACACTCTCTGGTAAATATGATACTTCAGTAGAGGCATGGAGTAGTGTGGTTTCTAAAAAAAGAGAGTACATTACTAAGGCAGAAAAAGTAGTAGCATCAACTATGCAAAACTATATGCAAACAAGAATCTCTGAAAGAAAATCACTACTTACACAATACCTTATTGAGGTTGTAGCTGCCTTTATCTTATTGCTTGTACTTATTATGATTTATCGTAATATTACCAAAGATAAACAGCTCTTTGAGGACACACTAAAAGATATTGAGAGTGTCTTAAGTTTTGAACAACAAAAAGAGTTAAACGCACTGATTGAAAATAGAGATACAAACCAGATTTACCGTTTCTTAACAGAGACTATTCGTCAGGCAAATCAAGCAAAAGATCTCTTCTTGGCCAATATGTCACATGAGATTAGAACACCACTCAATGGTATTGTTGGGTTTACACAGTTGCTTAAGTCTACAGAGTTAACAGAAGAGCAGGCTGAGTTTATTACGGTTATTGAGACCAGTTCCGACAACCTTTTAACGATTGTA
>Ga0256843_1002877_pt1 | contig 12341 bp, 9 predicted proteins | sample AlvinellametaG_FD_191572 | JGI IMG/M metagenome (GOLD analysis project Ga0256843, IMG submission 191572) | Pompeii worm associated microbial communities from hydrothermal vent at the East Pacific Rise, Pacific Ocean - Alvinella | ecosystem: Host-associated > Annelida > Integument > Unclassified ... | reverse complement strand
GTTTTTACAGCATGATCTACATCAGCATTTTTGGGCATCTGCTGAAAAACTCTACCGACATACTTTTTCAGAGGACGACGCACAACTACCCTACTTTGTTCTTTGTACTCTTCAATAAAACTTTGAATCTTTTCTTCAAATTTATCAATAGTTGGAACCATCTTCTCTTTTGCTATCCAAATAGGATTCTTATCTTTCAGATAAGATTGTTTAAGTAACGAAACATACTTAGTTAAAAAAGCTCTATCAAAGTTGAGCATCACCAATGCATCTACTGCATGATTATAGTACTGATCTCTTCGTTTTTTATAGCCAGTAAGCCATCCTCTACGAAACAGTGAAGTCATCTTACCAGTTACTGGTAATACCTTTTCACGATATTGTGCTACAGAGAGTTTCTCTTTAGTGTTGAAACGATACTGATCAACCAAAAGCTCCATAATAAGCTTAATACTGGCATCTTGTATCCCTTTCATTCTTTGATCCATATTATGGATACGATCTTCTGCATCTTTTTTGATCTTCTCTTTTTCTCGTTCTTCAAAGATATGCCGTACTTTTGTTTTAGAAAGTTTCATTCCTTTAAGATTTTCTTTGAGCTTATCTTTTGCTTCTTTTAGCGTATATCCTAAAGAAAGAAGATATTGGATAGGTGTTTTATCCTCTTTGTCACTCTGATTTACAGCACGATCCATCAATATTTTATTTTCCAAACGATTATCATGTATCCATGTTTGTGGGATAATGTGATCTTTATTGGTTCTATCCCCCTCTATTGCTGCATCTATGGAGATAGGATTTCCAGTCAATACACATCGTGCCTCTTTCCCACCAAATTTTAGTTCGCCTCCTTGTTGTACATAAAGCTTTAATCTTTCTCTTGTATCTTTTGCAGGTTTTTTACCTTCTTTTTTGGCATATTCATCCAAAATATCATTAATATTTCGATTGAGTTTTTCATTCTTGGCTATCGTATCTTCATATTTCTTTTTCTCGTTATCACTTAAAATAGCCCGTGTCGTCTCAAGTACGATTCTGTCTGCTTCACCATACTTTTGTATCATACGATTGAACACAAAGATAAACTCTTCTATCACCTTATTTTGAAATGGATTATTGATGCCTTGCTGTTTTTGCTTCTTCAAATAGAGTTTATAATCCAATGTTCGACGATAGTGATGTTTGATATTAACCAATGCATTTGGAAATGCTTCTATTAAGGCTGTTTGAAAGTTTTTTCCCTGTTCTAGTCCCTCTTGTATCTTACGGTAGGTTTCATTGTTGCATGGAGCTGGTTTGCCAACATCTGAAACAGCCAATAGTTCCAGATCTTCTTCATTGTATGGGGTGCTATGACTTGATACAATATCTTTTAGCTTCTCTTTCAGTACATCAGGATCACGGTAACACAACATTTCAAATTCGACTTGATCTCGCAAACTATCATTTTGTAAAAATGCTTCACAAAAACCATCTGAGAGTTCATGTAGTCTTCGATGCCCAGGTAATCGTAATACGATAGCTTTATCATGCTCTTGTTTGTGTTTAGAATTCTTATAAACAAAATAACGATTTTTAAGCGTTTTGTCTTGCTTTTTGATCGCATCAATCATTTTTTTCGTTGTCACTTCACCTTTTTTATTGGCTTTAGATAGCTCAAACACCATAGAGTAATAAGTCTCATAGTCAATACCTAACTCTGCTAAACTAACCTCTATATCGGAACCATTTTCATCTTGCAATGGATTTTTCTCTTTATCTGTCTCTATAAGAATATAAAAATAGCTCTCTTTTATGCGGGTAGTTTCTGCGTCGATTGAACTTTGTGGATGCCGCTTCTTTCCACTCCCAGAAAGGCAAAGCCCTATCTTGTCTGCAAATGAAGGTTGTTTACCTTTATAAATAATAAGTTTTTTATATTCATCTATAAATGATTGTGCAAAAACTGGGGCATTATTTCCTAAATCTCTTTGTTTTTTAGCAATAGCTTCTATGGACTCTGCAATTTGCTCATTTTTTAGTAAAAGCTCATATCCTATTATCTCTTTATCAACTTTTTTATATGCCTCTTTACCAATAATCTTTTTCAAACTTGCATTGGTATATGGAAACTTCTCTCTATCTACAAGAATTGCATTTTTTTCAAATATTTTAATAAGCTCTTCTCTTCTTTTAAAAAGAGCATTAAACCATGTTTTTATTCCATGCTCTCCTGGCTGAAGTTTTTCATAGATTTCAGCAACTTTAGAGAGTGATTTTTTTATCTCCCCTTCTTCTTTTTTCTTAGCACTATCTTGGCGTGTCTCTTCTTTCTTTCTCATATCTACATAGTGTCGTCTTTTGGCAAACCTATATAAAATTTGCATAAATGCCTCGGGAGCTATTTTCTCACTGTGTGCTTTTTGAAGATTTTGCCATATTCTGTTTTGATGTGAAGCTTTTCTAAGTTTAGATGCTACTTCTTTTTTGGATGATGCTAAACCTGTATTTATAAACATCTGTTTAAGTCGATTTAATCGTAGCTTTTTACTTTGATACCTTCTTTTTTCTCTCCTGATTTCCGCATATTGTTCATAATCATTATAGTGTTCAAATGCATATACCCCTGTATCAATATTTCCATCTTTTGCTTTTACTCCCCATCCATGAAAAGCCCAACCAACATCAAAACTAAATACCATTTCTTGTTTATTCATAAATTATTCCTCCAAAAAACTTTCACTCATTATAACCACTCTTTTTTAGCTCCCCTCCATCCACACACTCACCCATAACCGCTCCCAAGGCTCTTTGTTTGCATCGTAATACCGAATATGTGCCCTAAGTACAACTCCTGCATCTATCATAGAGGCGATGATCCGGCTATTGGTACGGGGAATGTAACCTACATGCATTCCCATGTAGTATATGGCTACGGCATACTTGTCGTAGCAGTTATCTGGTTGACGCATAAGGGTTACTTCTTCACCCGCTAAAAAGGGGTGTTTGGGTAATTCACCATACTGAAGTCCGGCAACCTTGAGCGTTGTCAGTTTTACCGCTTTGTCTTGAGCCTTTTTTGCATAAGTTCCTTGGTGTAGTGTCTTGGCCACTGTACTGTCTTGTTGCATATGTACATTAGCATATGTTGTATGTGTCGTAGTAGTAATATTGGTTTTGTTGGTAAACAACAATGTATTTTCATCTTGCTTTTTTTTAGTAAAACCATTAGGCTCAGGTGTAGCACCATACACTTTTGTTGTAAGTAGAGGGAAAACCCCACTCAATAGTTGTAAAAAGCTGCGTCTTTGCATACCGACTCCCACATATAAAATAACATAGTGATATTTTAACAAAACAAACGGACACTTATATGTCCATTTTTATCATCTCGTTTTGGTAGGTATGCAGATCGTTGTGAAGTTGCTCTTTGAGTGTAGCTGGAGAGAGAATAAAGAGATGGGGGATCCATGTTTTGATCTCGGGCAGTAGCTCCATGGGGTGGGTAATGGTATAGGTGTAGATCGCTCCGCCGTCACTATGTATCTCTTCAAGTGTCTGAGAACGGTGCAAGGGTACCTCATCGAGGTAGCGTCTGGCGTACTCTTTGGCATAGAGTCTTACCTGAAACGGTGTTGTGTTGCTACTTGCCCACACAGAACTTCGCTCTGAAGCCTCTTTGATCTCTTCGTTGCTTAATACCGCTTTCTCATCGTTTAAAACCCTGAAGTTGCGTATTTTTAAAAAGTCAAATGTGCGTATATCGCCACGCAGATCATCTTTGGCAATAAGGTACCATTTGCCTCTTTCTGTATAGAGCCGTATAGGAGAGACAGAACGCTCTTTGCGTTCATTTTTGTTGTTGGTATAGGTAAAAGCACATTTGTTGCCAGAGTCAATACTCTTGATGATCTCTTCGGCAACCTCTTTGCTGATGCCGTTGTAGGCAATGGCAAAGGAAATAAGCGGAATGCTGGATTGGGAGCCGCCCAAACACTCGATCTGAAGGCCAATGTTGGAGGCAAATGCATGAAGTAGCTCCGAGGGGAGACGCTGTAGTTTTGAGAGCTCTGCTTTATCGAGCTGGTAGATACCCCGCCAAGAGAGTAACGGAAGGTGCTTGGCTATTTTTTGCAGATCTCTGCGAATGGTTTTGTCGCTAACACCATACTCAAGTGCAACAGCCGACACTTTTAAACGTTCAAAGGCGTATAACCGCTTTACAATCTCGACAATGCGATCGATAGGTTGTGGGTGTTTTTTGTAGCTCATAGCAAGGATTATAACAAGATACGATAAAATACCCCTACTTTAACATCAAAGAGAATCATGCGACTTCGATCGATTTTTACAAACAGTTTTGGTATTTTGTTTTCTCGTATTACCGGCCTTGGTAGAGATGTATTGATGGCTTCGGCTCTGGGGGCTTCTATCTGGTCTGATATGTTCTTTGTAGCCTTTAAACTCCCCAATCTCTTTCGGCGTATCTTTGCAGAGGGTGCTTTTACCCAGGCCTTTATGCCCTCGTTCATTGCCTCTAAACACAAAGGGGTGTTCGCTACAGCCATACTGCTACGTTTTTTACTCTTTTTAGCCTCTTTTTCTCTGCTAATCACCCTTTTCCCCGAGCCAATGACAAAGCTCCTTGCCTGGGGGTGGACATGGGAGGTTATCTCTCAGACTGCACCGCTTACTGCCATTAACTTCTGGTACCTTGATCTTATTTTTATTGTTACTTTTTTAGCGACACTCTTACAGTACAAAGAGCACTTTGCCACCACCGCCATGTCTACAGCCCTGCTGAACATCTCGATGATGTTCGCCCTCTGGCTCTACATGAAAGCCCAACCCCAAACGGTGGCCTACGCACTCAGTATTGCTGTGCTTGTGGGTGGAATACTACAGATCATAGCCCATCTTGTTGCCCTGCACCACTTCAAACTAGACAGACTTTTGCTTGGTGGATGGAAGTACCGTAAAAGCAAAAAGGTTCAAGAGGAGATAAGACACTTCAAATCACTCTTTCTGCCCGGTATTTTAGGGAACTCCACCCCCCAAATATCAGCCTTTGTCGATACAATCTTGGCAACCTTTTTGATGACAGGCTCTGTCTCTTACCTCTTCTATGCCAACCGTATTTTTCAGCTTCCTCTAGCCATTATTGCAATTGCCACGGCAACAGTACTCTTTCCTACTGTCTCTAAAGCATTGAAAAACGGCGATGAGTCCAAAGCCTACGCCAACCTCTCTCAAGCCTTTTGGCTTCTGGCATTTTTACTTGGAGGAGCTATGGTAGGGGGTATTGTTTTAGCAGAGCCGATTGTCTGGCTTCTGTTTGAAAGGGGCAAATTTACAGAGGCAGAGACACTGCAAACGGTGTTTGTTCTACAGATGTATATGGTAGGACTGCTCCCTTTTGGTTTGGCAAAACTCTTTTCACTCTTTTTGTATGCTTCGCATCGCCATAAAAAGGCGGCCAAAATTGCACTCATTTCACTTGTAACCTCGGTGAGTGCCTCTCTTGTGCTGATGCATCCATTTGGTGCAGGAGGCCTTGCTCTGGCAGGAAGTATTGGGGGTTGGGTACTCTTTGGATTTACCGTCAAAGAGGTAGGAAGCAGACGCTTCTGGCAGATCGTCCGCTCAAAACGGCTTCTCTACCTTGCAGGGTTTTTGATCTTCTTTACGCTACTGTGTGAAGGGCTCAATACGTGGCTTATGACACTCATACGAGCCTAAGAGGCTACCGCCCCTCAAAGGTTGCCATATCTTCTCCGTGGTAGAGTTCGTAGCGGTAGAAGAATGGATCGTCCTCATGCTCTTTGCCTTGTAGCAGGGCATAACGCTCCTCTACTTCGGCAATGGCATCGGGGTAGGCATCGCGGCGGTTGGCAACATAACCTACAATCTCACCCGCTTCGTTGATTTTTGGCTGAATGTAGACAAGTGCCCAGTAGTAAGAGCCATCTTTACAAAGACTCTTAATGTAACCTCTCCAGATCTTTTTGTTCTGAATGATCTCCCACATCGCTTTAAAGAGCCCTTTGGGCATATCGGGGTGACGCACAATGGCATGAGGAGCCCCTATAAGCTCTTTACCGCTATAGCCTGAAAACTCTTTAAAGCGTCTGTTGGCATAGGTGATGATACCATCTTTGTCTGTTTCGGTAATCATGGTTTCTCCATGGTACGCTTTGCAGACATCGGTTGGGGTTGGCAAACATATCTCTTCGCCGGTTTTTATGTTTGTTAGACATTTAGGGGTGGACTCTTTCATGCTGTAATCTCCTTCACACACAAATCGTTGGGCGGTATTGTACCCAATTTTTATCGGAAAATTATCATACAACTCAACTTAAGCCAAAACCACCTTTGGGGCAATTCTGTTATAATTGCACCATAATCTACACGCAAAGGTAACAACCGATGTATATTTTTGACAGCGTTACAAAAGAGAAACGCCCATTTGAACCCATCAAACCCAACGAGGCTTCACTCTATGTCTGTGGGCCAACCGTCTATGACGATGCACACCTTGGCCATGCCAGAAGTGCCTTGGCATTCGATCTGCTACGTAGAACCCTTGAGGTATCTGGCTACCGTGTAACTATGGGAAAGAACTTTACCGATATTGATGACAAGATCATCAAAAAGGTAGAAGAGAGTGGCAAGAGTATGCAGGAGCTTACCACCTACTACATCCAACGCTACCTGCAAGAGATGGATGCCCTCAACATTAAACGTGCAGACATCGAACCTAAAGCCACAGAGTCACTTGAGGCGATTACCGGCATGATCGGAAGGCTCATAGAGAGAGGGTATGCCTACACTATCGACAATGGAGATGTCTACTTCGATACAAGCAAAGATGCCCACTATGGAGAGATATCGCACAAGGTACACGATGATGAGGCCAACCTAAGCCGTGTGGCACACCATAGCCAAAAACGTAACCCCAAAGATTTTGCCCTTTGGAAAGCGTGTAAAGGAGAGGAGGATATCTGCTTTGATGCTCCTTTCTCTGCCGGTCGTCCCGGATGGCATATTGAGTGTTCCGCCATGATAGAGGCTCACTTTGAAGGCGATGAACACTACACCATCGATATCCACGGTGGGGGTGCAGATCTGCTCTTTCCTCACCATGAAAACGAGGCGGCACAGAGTCGATGTGCAACAGGCCATGAGTTGGCAAAATACTGGATGCACAACGGATTTGTACAGATTGACGGCGAGAAGATGAGTAAGAGTCTAGGCAACTCCTTCTTTCTTAAAGATGCTCTGGAGGCCTACGATGGTGAAGTACTGCGTTACTACCTTGGATCGGTGCACTACCGCAACGACTTCAACTTCAACGAAGAGGATCTGCTTGTAGCCAAAAAGCGTCTTGACAAACTCTACCGTCTTAAAAAGCGTCTGACGCCAGGCAAACCCTCTGCCCCCAACAACACCTTTCAAGCAAAACTGCTTGAGGCGATGCAAGATGACTTGAATGTCTCTATGGCACTGGCTATCATCGATGAGATGGTAGCATCAAGCAATGAAGCACTCGATGCAAACCCCAAAGACAAAGCACTTAAAAAGGAGACTCTTGCTAATATTGCATATATTCAAGAACTCCTTGGCTTTGGGGGGAAAGAGCCTTTTAGCTACTTTCAAATTGGGGTAGATGCCAAGACAAAAGAGCAGATCCAAACCCTGTTGCAACAACGCAACGATGCCAAAAAAGCCAAGGATTTCGCTACAGCCGATGCCATTCGTGAGCAACTTACCCAGATGGGTATAGCCATTATGGATACAGCTGAGGGAACAGTATGGGAGAAACTATAATGCACAAATATCTTTGGGGTATACTACTTTTAGGCACACTCACCTTTGCACAGGAGCAGTTTCCTTTTGTAGGTATCAATATCAGTCACCAGACAGTTGAACTGGAAGATGAAACCAGTAACAGCACCAACACCTTTGCTCTACACACAGGAAAGCAGTCTTTACGTTGGCGTACCACCTTTTTTGTTGACTACAGTTCAGACTACCGTAGCATCGGAGCAGATTTTGACTACATTTTGCTAGATACCATGTTTGGTACATCTCTGGTACGCCCTTACATCGGAACAGGCATTAGCTACCTCTACCTTGAAGAGACACCCAAAGATCACTACGGCTATCAGTACGGGTTGCGTTCTGGCTTTATTATCTATGCTGGAGAGCGATTTGATGTCGATCTTGGCTACCACTACAACTATGTCAAAGAGATAGAGGGCATCGACAGAACCAAAGGAGCCAACCTCTCACTCCACTACTTTTATTGAGATTTGGGTATAATCGCGTCAAATACGATGTTGCCATCTAGAGTGTGGCAACGCACTTTTGGAGCTACCCGTGTCACTTCTAACCTATGACAACCTTAAAAAAATCTTCTTCAAACTCGATCCTGAAACAGCACATACCATTGCCGGTATCGGACTTAAAGCAGCAGCCTACTGCCCACCACTGCTACGCTACTTTACCAAACAGTATTTCATCAAGCACCCTATGTTGCGTCAAGAGTTCTTTGGACGCACCTTTGAAAACCCTGTAGGGTTGGGAGCAGGATTCGACAAAAACGGCGAGTATATTACCGCTATGCCAACACTGGGTTTTGGTTTTACCGAAATTGGTACCGTTACCCCCAAGCCACAGCCGGGTAACCCTAAGCCACGTCTTTTTAGACTTATCGATGAGCAGTCCATTCAAAATGCAATGGGCTTTAACAACAAAGGAAGCCACCATATGCTTCAAGAGCTTAAAAAGCTCTACTTCTTCGACTACCCTATTGGCATCAATATCGGCAAAAACAAAACAACACCCGAGAATGAAGCACTCGATGACTATGAGCTTCTCTTTAAAGCCTTTAAAAACTACGGCGACTACATTGTCATTAACATCTCTTCACCTAACACACCAGGCTTGAGAGATCTACAAAACGAGGCATTTATTCAAGCTATTTTCGCCATGGCAAAAGAGATCACTTCGCAACCGGTATTTCTAAAGATCGCTCCCGATATGCTTCCTGAAGATGCGGTTGCTCTCTGTAAGACAGCTGTCGAAGCGGGTGCAGCAGGGATTATTGCGACTAACACCACCATCGACTACGGCATTACCGACAGCCCATACAAAAAAGATTTCGGAGGCATCTCAGGTGCATTATTGACAGAAAAGAGCTACGAACTCTTTAGAGCTATTGGAAAAGAGCTCTATGGTAAAACCATGCTCATCTCTGTTGGAGGTATTGACTCGGCCGAAGAGGCATACAGACGTATTAAGGCAGGGGCATCCCTGGTTCAAGTCTACAGTATGCTCATCTACAAAGGCCCTGCCCTCATTCGAGATATCAACGAAGGCCTGGTTGCTTTGTTAAAAAAAGATGGCTACACTCACATCTCAGAAGCGATCGGCTGTGATTGGCGTTAATGCCAATCAAAGTTAATAATGAATAATGAATAATGAATAATTTCGGTATGCTTTTCTCTTGAAAAGCTTCATTTCAAAGGAAGATAACGATGTACCTTTCATCATATAAAAGTATTGCAAAGCAATACATACCAACACTATTCACTCTTCACTGTTCACTATTCACCAAAGCAGTATTAACTGCACTGCTTACCACAGGATTTTTAATGGCAAACTCACTACCAAAACACTACACTAAAACTCTCAATAACGGCCTTGAGGTGGTTGTTATCCCGATGGATAACAACTCAGGCGTCATTACCACAGACATCTACTACAAAGTAGGAAGCCGAAATGAGGTAATGGGCAAAAGCGGTATGGCTCATATGTTAGAGCACCTTAGCTTTAAATCGACAAAGAAGCTCAAAGAGGGGGAGTTCGATGTGATCGTGAAACGTCACGGTGGTGTCAACAACGCCTCGACAGGCTTTGACAAAACACACTACTACATCAAAACCGCCTCCAAGAACCTTCCAATGACGCTTGATCTTTTTGCAGAGCTGATGCACAACCTCAAGCTCGATGATGAGGAGTTTCAAAGAGAGCGTGATGTAGTTGCCGAAGAGCGTCGTCTACGCACCGATGGTAACCCTATGGGGTATCTCTACTTCATCCTCTTTAATACCCACTATGTCTATCACCCATACCACTGGCTGCCGATTGGGTTTATGGAAGATATTTTACACTGGAAGATCGAAGATATCCGCGACTTCTACCACCGCTACTACCAGCCCAACAATGCCATTTTGGTTGTTGCCGGAGACATTGAACCCCAAGCGGTATTTTCCCAGGCACAAGAGGCATTTGGCGACATCAACAACACCCATACCATTCCCGAAGTCTATGCCAAAGAGCCTCAGATGCTTGGCTCAAGACGCACCGACATGACAAAAGAGGGAAACAGTGTCAACACCATTGCCATTGCATATAGCATTCCTAACTATGAAGATGACGATCAGGTAGTTCTTTCGGCGATCAGCCATATTCTAAGTGCCGGAAAGAGTAGCCGTTTTGAAAAAAGACTGGTACACGAAAAACATCTTGTCAATCAGATCTATGGCTACAATATGGAGATGAAAGATCCCGGTGTCTTTGTGATCATGGCTATGGCTAACCCCGGGGTGGCCATCGAAGAGGTAGAAAAAGAGATCCTTTCAGAGCTTGAAAGAGTGAAAAAAGGTGATGTGACACAAGCAGAACTTGAAAAGGTAAAAATCAATACCAAAGCGGAATTCATCTACTCGCTTGAGTCTTCTGATCATGTGGCTACACTCTACGGAGACTACCTCGCAAAAGGGAGTTTAACCCCTTTACTTGAATATGAAGAGAATTTAGATAAAATAACGCTCAAAGATATCGTGCGTGTTGCCAAAAAGTATTTTGATCATTCACGATCAACCACGGTTATTCTCCGCAAAGAGGAGAAAAAGCACGAAAATGAACCGAGTACAAAACAGGATAACCATAATGAATAACTACATTACCGGAGCAACCACAGCTCTGATCACACCGTTTAAAAATGGAGAGCTCGATGAAGCCACCTTTGCCAAACTCATTCAGCGTCAGATCGACAACGGCATTGATGCAGTCTGTCCGGTTGGAACCACCGGCGAGAGTGCTACACTCAGCCACGATGAGCATAAACGCTGTATCGAGATCGCTGTTGAAGTCTGTAAAGGTACGTCAACCAAAGTCTTGGCAGGTGCAGGAAGCAACGCTACCCATGAAGCGATCGACATTGCCAAACATGCCGAAGCGTGTGGGGTAGATGCCATCTTTTCTGTCAGCCCCTACTACAACAAACCAAGCCAAGAGGGGCTCTACCAGCACTACAAAGCGATCGCTTCTGCTGTAGCTGTTCCCTTTATGCTCTACAATGTACCGGGGCGTACCGGTGTTGACATCTTGCCAGACACCGTTAAAAGACTCTTTGATGATGTTCCTAACATTATGGGAATCAAAGAGGCGACCGGTTCTATTGAGAGAACTGTAGAGCTTCTGGCCAAGGTGCCTGAACTTTATGTCTTTAGTGGCGATGATGCTATTGATTTTCCTATTTTGGCAAGTGGAGGCAAAGGGGTAACTTCTGTTACATCAAACCTACTGCCAGACATGAAAGCCAAACTGGCACATGCAGCCCTTGAAGGCGACTTCAAAACAGCCAAAGCGATCAATGATGATCTCTTTGCAATGAATAAAGTACTCTTTTGCGAAAGCAACCCTATTCCGATCAAAGCGGCGATGTATATTGCCGGGTTGACAGAGACACTGGAGTACAGACTACCGCTGGTACCACCAAGCAGTGAAAATATGAAAAAAATAGAAGAAGTCATGAAAAAATATACAATTGTAGGAGTTGCATAATGAGTGAAATGAAAGGAAAAACCGCCGTAATTACCGGTGCTACCAAAGGGATCGGATTGGCGTGTGCCAAGAAATTTGCAAGTAATGGTGTCAATGTTGCTTTTACCTACAACTCAAACAAAGAGGCAGCAGACAAAATTGCGGCAGAACTTGAGAGCGAGTATGGCATTAAGGCAAAGGCCTACCCACTCGATATTCTCGATACCGATCAGTTTAAGCCACTTTTTGCAGCGATTGACGAAGACTTTGAGCGTGTTGATTTCTTTGTCTCCAATGCCATGATCTATGGACGCCCTGTTGTTGGCGGCTATGGTAAATTTATGAAACTACGCCCTAAAAAAGGGCTTACCAACATCTACACCGCAACTGTCGGTGCCTTTGTCGCAGGAAGCCAGGAAGCGGCAAAACGCATGGAGAAAGTTGGTGGGGGTGCCATTGTAACCCTCTCTTCGACCGGAAACCTTATCTACATCGAAAACTATGCAGGGCATGGTACCAACAAAGCCGCT
>Ga0256843_1002876_pt1 | contig 12342 bp, 15 predicted proteins | sample AlvinellametaG_FD_191572 | JGI IMG/M metagenome (GOLD analysis project Ga0256843, IMG submission 191572) | Pompeii worm associated microbial communities from hydrothermal vent at the East Pacific Rise, Pacific Ocean - Alvinella | ecosystem: Host-associated > Annelida > Integument > Unclassified ... | reverse complement strand
TGCATGGAGGCGCATAGACGCCATTAAGAACGCAAAGATGACTTTAGCACGGGCATTCTTTTCCCACAAACAATTACTAAATATGTCCAGCGATTTGGCTGTAAAGGCAGTAAATCAACGTTACGGGGCTGACTATAGGCAATTGCCTGCAGCGTTTAAGGTGGGCATTGTTTATGATAAAAACGGGAATTTAATTGCGCAAGATTTTAAGGAGGCTGATTTTTGTGCGGAGTGTACCAGCACCGTATAGTTGCAGGAATGTGTTTGGTGTGGTATACTAGGCACATGATGCTAGGGTAGCTCAGTCCGGTAGAGCACTTGGCTGAAGACCAGGGTGTCAGTGGTTCAAATCCACTCCCTAGCACCACTACGGGCGCTTAGCTCAGATGGACAGAGCACCCGCCTTACAAGCGGGAAGTCGCAGGTTCGAGTCCTGCAGCGCCCACCATATGCTGGTCAGTGGTGTTAATGGTAGCACGCCGGTCTCCAAAACCGGAGGTGGGGGTTCGATTCCCTCCTGGCCTGCCAATCAAGAAGGGGATGATTTGCTTGCTGGATTCAACAAGGGTACGATTAACCAAATTAGAAACCCATGTAAAACCAAAAATAAATGACCTCCTATTTAAATTTCGTGTAATAGGTGTACCTCATATTCTTATTGCTGGTGGGTCTATTTCTTCTCTAATCCTGGGAGAGCGGGTAAATGATTATGATGTCTATTTTCCTCTTGCGGAAAATCTTACTCTAGATAGAATCTTTCCACCAGAATTAGTAGAACAATTTGAGTTAGAAATTATCTCAACAAAATTCGGCGAAACAATAGTTACTAACAATGTACAGCATAGTAAATCAGGTATTATGGCTGCTCCTAATAAATATTTGCCAAAAATTACGATAATTCCCGCTGGAGAAGAATACTGGCCGTCTGATTTAACAAAGGTGTTTATTAGCCAAAGTGCCATAACATTTGTGTTTGATAACTTCCCAGCAATACAATTTATCCCAAAGTATTTCGACATGGATGTTCGGGCACTCTTACAAACGTTTGATTTTTTGCATGTTCAGGCTGGGTATGCATATGGTGGGTCTGACGAAGACTTTATGGTTCTACCTAACGATGTATTAGAAGCAATTACTACAAAAACTGTTATTTATACAGGGTCGCAACAACCCATCGGGAGCATGTTGCGCTTAGCGAAACTCGTTAGGAACGAATGGAATGCCTCTAATAAGACAATTCTAGCTATTGCGCAAGATGTTGCGGCGTTGGATATGTATACGGCTGAAGAAGCCATAGCACAACTTGGCGGCGTATTCTATACAGAAGAATCTTTAGGAAACTTTAAGATTTATGAGTAGAAAACAATGTTTTAAATACTACTGGTTAGACGATTTAGAAGTTTTAGCATGCCCAAAATGTGGGTCATGCAATTACTTCTTGCAGCTACGTTGGGTTCCGCCAGAAGACGAGTGGGACAGAGAATTGAAGTTTTATAGTGTTGGGTGTAGCGATTGTGGGTTTATCGCCGAAGAATTTAACAGTGACCCGTATAGTGCAAACGAAACCGGGGTTATTGGGGCAATATGGAACTGGCACTTAACGCTACTTGACGCCGATGGGAAAGTGTGCTAAGCTGTTATCCATGATGGACTCTAAAAGGTTTTTAACAACAGAGCAACAGTATATAAACTCTATGATGCCAGAATTTGTTGGGTGGCTTTTGCATGAACTAGACCAAGATAGAACAAACTCGCAACGCTTATCCTTGGCTAAAGACGTAACAAAGTTGGCTTTAGATTTTCAATTACGTACAATAGAAACCTTTAACACACAAGTAGTTCATGACTTTTTGTCAAAAATTGATTCAATCTTTCAACGAGCTGAAGAACTGAATTTTATTGGCGTAGAGGCTGAAGACATTGAATTTTTTAACATTCCTACTATTAGTAAGCTTCCGGCATCGAGCCAAATAATATCCCCCGCGCTGGTAATCAATCATCTAGATGTTTTAAAAGAGCACTTACTTGAATTTATTAAATACACCAAGGACACCATAGACATGTCTAAACTTGAGCGTCTTGGTGCCTACATAACAGATTCAATGTGGCCTGGTCCAAATGAAAACCAACAGAATAAAATTAATAAATTTTTTGAAATACTGTTCAAGCGCCTGACACCAAACAGACCATACGCATTCAAGTTCAAAACAGGGCTGGTCATCGTTATCAACGATGAGGAAACTGGTAGGTTTATCATACTGCCACCTAGTAATAATTTAGAGCATGCTATAGGGCAAGACAATAAGTTTGTTTTTGATGAACGTTGGATAGCTGATAAAGCTAAAGAGTCCGAAGAACTGCGCGAGCTAATAAATAACTTCTGAGGGGTTGACTGGCGGCTGAAGTTGTGCTATAATGAATAGCACGTGGCCCGTTGGCGCAGTTGGCTAGCGCGTCCGCCTGTCACGCGGAAGGTCAGGGGTTCAAGCCCCCTACGGGCCGCCACATGTGGCAGTAGCTCTAATTGGGCGAGCACCTGATTTGCACTCAGGAGGTTGTGGGTTCGAATCCCACCTGCTACACCAACCCTATTTGGGTATGCTTCTGGGAGTACTACCGTTGCTGTAAGTCCGTAAGTCCCGTGATTGGCGGGCGGGCAGGTTAGTAAGTTAGTGCGCTCTAGCTGCTAAGTAGGTCTAGCGCTACCTATGAACGGTACCCGGAAGCATTTGTACGGCCCCGTAGTCTAATGGATTAGGACGCCTGGCTACGAACCAGGTAATCCAGGTTCGAGTCCTGGCGGAGCCACCAAAATTACCGCCCCTTCGTCTAATTGGTTAGGATGCCGGACTTTCAATCCGGCGATGTGGGGTTCAAATCCCCCAGGGGCGACCATATTATCGGCCAGGCTTTGTGCCTGGCCTTCCTATTGACAACTAGGTATTTTTGTGCTACCATGCAGTTATGAATAAATCGGATAGAGGCTGGGAAAAGGTCGAAGACCCCGTACAACAGGCTGTTAAAGAGGACTACGTATTATTCTTTTTGCCAGCTACAATACTGGTCATACTTGGCGGTGGATTTTTTGTCGGTGGAACGGTAACTACCTTATATTATAGCTTCCTGCTGTATGCCCTGATTTTAGCTAGCTGGTTTGTAGGAAGTCTTTTAGTTTATCTATTACTCGGCGATTTATTTTGCTTCAATAAACGAATTAAACCTTTCATTAAATTAAATAAACAAATAAAAGACCGTGGTTATCGGAAAGAAGTTCTTATTACTCTCAGTCATTTTCGTCTATTTCTTTTAATGATGTTTGGTATAGTGTTTGTACCGCTATACAAAGTTTGGTGCAGCAATTATAAATATGAGCACATGGGGGACGACCCCCGGAAAGGGAGGATAAACTAATGGATTGGTTAATGTGGTTTGTGTATGCAGTTGATGTTCTTAGTACGGCTGATGGGGCTTTTGGTTTTATTGCGTTCATGGCGCTGTTTTTCTGGTTGTTGGGCATTATAGCCTACATAATTGCTGTTGCTTCTGAGGGTGGCTCTGCAGCGAAAAAACTCTTTGAGCCGGTTGGAGGAATACTTAGGAAGTTATTTTGGGTTGGTGTTATTGCTGCAACGCTTAACGTCGTTATCCCAACAACCACTACCATGTACACCATGCTTGCAATTAAGGCCGTAGATGTTGTTATTGAAACCGAGGCTGTACAAACTCTTGTACCAAAATCTGTAGAAGTTGTCGAAACCTATTTAGATACTGTTATTGATGATTTGCAGAAAAAGGGACAAGGCGCTGCAACTGAGCAGCTGGAGGAGATGCTAGATGCACGAAAATGACAAACGCAGATTTTGTGGTATACTGTTTAGTAGGCTGCTAGCTCATTCGGTAGAGCATTCGTCTGATAAGCGAAAGGTACTTGGTTCGATTCCAAGGCAGCCTACCAGCGGCGTTCGTCTAATGGCAGGATTTCAGCCTTCCAAGCTGATAATGCCGGTTCGAATCCGGCACGCCGCTCCAAACTTCATTGTGCGGTAGCTCAGTTTTAGGCAGAGCACGCGGCTGTTAACCGCTGGGCCGCAGGTTCGAGTCCTGCCCGCACAGCCATGCCGGGGTGTCGGAATTGGTCTACGAGCTGGTCTTAGAAACCAGTGCCCGAAAGGGCTTGAGGGTTCGAATCCCTCCCTCGGCACCACATAATAATATTTCAAAGTACGAGTAGTATTGGTATATGCCTTATTTTTGCCTTATTAGGCAGGCCACCGTATACTATTATTGGGTATTTATCATGGCATACAAAAAGTTGCAGGAATTAATAAAATTTGTCCGTCGGCAGACTCCCGACCCTACCGGACCCAATGATATGGAAGAATTTGTTAGTTGGGTTTCTGATAATTTAACGACAAGTTCATCCCCTGTATATGATTATTATAATTATTACTACAATCAGGGGTATGTGTCGGGGCAAGAATACAACTTACAATTGCTGGAAGGCAAACGACAGTCCCTATACCTCCACCGCACAGATGCATTTTATGGAGAAAGCAGTGGTATAAAGATGGATTGGGGAATGGCCTTAAAGCATTTTGCTTCTGTATCTTTTTCCGTCAACCAGGATGCTAACCATGACTGGTTCATATGGTTTTCTGCGCACGAACATAATCTTCCAGATTGGGTGGTATATAGGCAGGATTTAATCGGGGAACGTTTTAACTCTGGAGTATATATGTTTCGCGCCAGAATTACGCCAGAAATTGCCGGGTTAACCATAGATTTTACGGTTAGCAACGAATCACATCCAGGCGGATTCACTAAGGTAACAGCAAATCTAGTATCGTTGGTATACTTTACCGACTTACGTAATCCAGATGGGGGAGATAGTGGGCCATAGGGGTTGACAAATCTTTGTACGTGTGCTATAGTGGTGTTTGTAAGCCCAATTGGGGCTGAGGGAATACGGTTGATGATTTTTCGTTAGGACGCCGTATAGAGGAAGGCGAAGGAGCGGGAGCCTTAGAGGTCGGGGTACCACGACCTCTTGCCTCAACTTTCGGAGGGGTCGCCAGTAGGTGCGGCAACCGGTCTTGAAAACCGGGGCGGGTAATACCGTTGCAGGTTCGAGTCCTGTCCCCTCCGCCAAAAATCTGGAAGGGTGGCCGAGTGGTTTAAGGCGCACGCCTGGAAAGCGTGTGTGTTCGCCAAAAGCGGGCACCGTGGGTTCAAATCCCACCCCTTCCGCCAGATATAGAATGGTCGGTACCCAGGATAGGAGGCTGGACGCGAGGTCGCGACTTGCGTTACGTGCCTGCGGGTTCGAATCCCGCGCCGACCGTGCAGGCCGCTCTAGCTCAACTGGAAGAGCATCTGGTTTGTACCCAGAGGGTTAGGGGTTCGACTCCCCTGGGCGGCTCCAAAAATTTGTACAGATGGTTTACCTGGAGGAACCAGATAGTGCGTAGACTCTATGCAGGCATAGGCTCACGAAAAACCCCACCTACTATTCTAAAAAACATGACAAAAACCGCTAAATGGTTAAGAAAGCGGGGTTTTATTCTCCGTAGTGGCGGCGCTTTAGGGGCTGACTCTGCATTTGCGGCTGGTGCTGGTATGGATGCGGAGATATTTTTTCCTACATGCAGAGCGCTTACCGATAAATGTTTAGTTGGGCAAACATGTTTTTGTACAATACCGGAAGATGCTTTTTCCATAGCGTCTGAGTTTCACCCAGCCTGGGACAAGTTAAATGACTATGTTAAGCGTTTACACGCTAGAAATGTACAGATTTTGTTCGGAAAAGACCTGGATGATAAAGTGGATTTTGTTGTCTTATGGTCTGCCTACGACAAACAGCGTGGTGGAACGGCACTAGGATGGAAAATAGCCGAGGCTTATAACATTCCAGTCGTGTCCTTGAAGGATACTAATGCTGCAGAACAAATTATGGAATTAGCAGGGGTTGCGCCGACGTAGAAAATGTGGTATAGTGTTGTTTGTATTGGTCGGTAGCGCAATTGGCAGAGCATCGGACTTTGAATCCGAGGGTTGCAGGTTCGAATCCTGCCCGGCCAGCCAAAGCATGGCGGCCTTGGTGTAACGGTTAGCACTGCAGACTGTGACTCTGCCGGTCTGGGTTCAAGTCCCAGGGGTCGCCCCAAAATTTCTAAAGGATAGGCTTATGAAACAAAAGAAAGGCAAGGTTAAGAGCATTAAAAAACCTAGAAAGTCAAAAAGCAAAAATACTATGTAGGGGAGATGATTTTTAATGCCGGAAAATGGTACTGTACAACAACTCATTGCGCAGTGTAAGAAAAATAGATGTAATAGCCTATATTTAGGTCCGGACACACATGAACACAACTTTAACAACACAGTAATTAATCATTTACTTATACATATGCCCTAATTGTAAGGCTGTCTTTAGCGAGGTCAAACAAGTTAAGTTAACTACTCATACCAAATAATGGTGGGGTGGCGGAGTGGTCTAACGCGCCCGATTGCTAATCGGGTGTGCTCGCAAGAGCACCGCAGGTTCGAATCCTGCCCCCACCGCCAAAGTTTTTTGGAGGGAGTGCATGTGAAGTTTAGTGAGTATTTTGTCGACAGAAAAGATGTTCCTAGGTGGGTTTCTGATAAATCGCGCCCTGAAGTATACAATGTAGTCTTTGCGGAAGACCCAATAGACGCTGAGCTTGCCAATTTCCATAGTAGTATATTTTTAATTCTTTGTGGGTGTGAAATATATAGGTGGGTGCCTTTGGTATTTTCGTTTTATGCCCAGCAATGGGTGGACCATGATGTGGTAGACATAGCAGAAGTACTGCCTATTGATATAGACGATGTACTCTTGAAAATTGAAAAATTAGGGTTTGGCGAGGAAGTGTATTTTGTTATGGATATGCCAGATGACAGGACAACTGTTGTACGTGTACAAGCGCAACTTCCGCTAGTAACAGAAATAGAGAGAAGCTTTGAAGTATTTGCAGTTCATAGAAACTTGGATTCAGTGGTGTTGTTAAAGGGGATATAATGGTCGATTTAATACCACTACGCGGGAAAAAGTGGAAACCGCAATTTAAGCGTGGAGTGTGGAGTATCGAGTTTCTATACCCTCCGGTTATTCATGTAGGGTTTTATTTAACGAATATTTACGGCGAAGATTATTCAAAATGCAAAGTTTCTGTTTGGGATTTTTATGGGAATCATAGTACGCAAAGAAAACTTCTAGGAGAGTTTTTAATAGATGAAACACTTCCAGTAATAGATAGCGTAAAACAGGGAAAGAAGGTATTTCAAAGTTGTAAAAAAGTTCATAGAACCTCGGTATTGGAAAAAATTCAACAAATAATAGATAGTAGCTCTGGCTATGTGAAGTGGAAATGGAACAAATCAGGAGCTGTTTGGGAAAAGTTATACATTGTTAATGGAAAGGTACGGGAGCGTATTGCAATAAAGCGAGAAGACATACACCGCGCAAGCTTACCACTTGACGGCTGAGCGCTTTTGTGGTATACTATCCCCATTAAGGAGGATAGAGTATATGAATCTGTTGCCAATCGAAAAACAATACATTCAAGAGGTGGTAAACCGAATTCAGGACGATGGTGGTACTATTATGATGATTACCGCCTTCGGTTCTCATCTATACGGCACTAATACGCCAGAATCCGATTCGGATTTTATGATTGTTTACCTGCCGGATTTGCGCAAAGCTGCGGCAGGTGCGAAGGCAAAATCGTATCGTGCTGGAACCAATTTGAGTAACACTAAAAATACTTCCGGTGATATTGATGTTCAGGGCGTAGACATTCGAGAGGTAATTAAAAAATTCACCAAGGGCGAAATTGTTGCAATAGACTTGATGTTTGCGCACACCAATAAAAAGACGCTTATCTACCTTCATGACCGTTTTAATGAATTTCTGCGCAAGTACATTTACAACAGTGGGGTTATTCGCCCCTATGGTGTAGCTGGCGTAGTTGGTTACATTAATCAGCAGGCGCAAAAATATGGCATTAAAGGTACGCGACTCGGACAAGTTATTCGTCTACGTGATTTTGTTGCGGCAAAGTTTGACCGCGACTGGAAGGTGGCTGAGGTCATTGAAGCGTTGCAGCACCAACCAAAAATCCTTGACGGTGAGTACATTAAGCTGACCACCGTAGCTGTTACAAAGCCGGGCGGGGTTATCGAAGATGATATTGCCTTGGATATTCTTGGAAAAAAGGCGCTTCCAACAAGTACAGTGGGTCAGCTACTCGATATGCTAAACAAGCATATTGATAAGTATGGACATCGAGCAAGGCAGGCTATGAATAATGAAGGAATTGATTGGAAAGCTATCAGCCACGCTTTTCGCGCCATCCATGAATACAACCAGCTAGTACGTACCGGTATGGTAACTTTTCCATTTTCCCACGAGTTAAGTGATAAGTTAATTGAACTAAAGAAAGGAATGCGCGATTTTAACGAAGTCCAAGATGAATTGTCTAAGGCTTTAGAGTCTGTAAAATCTGTAAGTCTAGGAGAACGTGTTCCTAATGAAGACATTGCCAGGGCTATCTTTTTCCTCTGGATTGGAGATGTAAGTGATTCCGAAGTTGACGAATTTTTGGCAACGGCACCAAAGGAAGAAATACTAGAGGCAGAAAAAGTGGGGCTAAAGAGCTATGTCCAAAACCGTAAGTGTTCGTTACCACAATCACGGGTAGTTATCTAGAGGAAGGGAATAAACAAGATGAGGGCAAATGAATTCATTCAAGATACTTTTCTTCGCTACGTGGTGCACCACAAGGGTGTAGAGACCTTTCCAAAGTTACGCCCAGCATACAAATACAAAGAGGTATCGTGGTTTGCCAACAACTCTGACCAAGTTGAAGGCGAGGATGTACTAACTTTTGATGTGTGGGAAAAGTTGGACGGGGCCAATGCGCGTATATACAAGGTTCCTGGAACAAATACACTACGTCTGTACTCACGTGGCACGTATGTAGGCGAGGTACGCTCAAGCGAAGACTACGATGGAGATTTCAGGGGCTTTATCAAGTATGTGGCTGATAATTATGACGTTTACGCAAGTCTTATTCCAGAAGACTACATGATTTACGGGGAATGGTTGGTAAAGCATAGCGTACAGTATCCAGACAGCATGTATGGGATGTTCTATGCTTTTCGTACAGACCAGAAAGCCGTACTACCAGTACCGTCTACCGAGCACCTTGGGACGCTAACCCTTCCAGCCAACCCAAGCAAGGAGGACCACCAAAAATTTGTTGAAGCTATTTCTGCGTTGCTAGAGGACTACGAGAAGTCGGTGAATCGTCCAGTTGAGGGTGCGGTGCTGTACTACAAAGGCACTCCGTGGTTTAAGCTTGTGCCTGAGCGTTTACGTGAAACCCCGACATCAACTAGTGCTGCCAAGTCCAAGTTGCCGCAGAAGGAATTTGTTTTTGATGAAATACCTCAACGTACCTTGGAAAAACGTCTTCATGACACTTTAGATAGACTAAACATCAATTCTGTTGATGAGATTTCCGATAAACAGATTTCTGCAATTTTCGGCATCCTTTCTCACCTGGCCTGGGAAGACTTCGTGCGTGAGTTGTTGCCAGATGCAATTCTTAACAAAAAGAATAAGAACATTAGTATGCTAAATCTAAAGCACCTACGAAATCATGTAAATAGTCAGGTGCGTAAATATCTGAAGGATGTAGAAATACTATGATTTTGAGGAAAGGCAATATGCTTGACCATCTCGACGAAGCAAAAGTCGTGGTGGTCACTACTAATTCAACAATAAACCAGCGAGGCGAATTGGTTATGGGACGCGGCGCTGCCTTAGCCATGAAGAAGGCTTTCCCTGGAATTGCCAGCGAATTCGGGGCTAGGGTAAAGTCGTTCAAGAAGTGGGCAGCTACTGAAGACTATTTATTTTTGAACCATTTGCGGGAAACAAAGATTCTTGGTATTCTACAAGTTAAGCGACATTTTAAGGATACCGCCGATTTCGAGTTAATAAGACAATCGTTAGATATGTTCAGGCATTACGCACGAGGCATGAAGGGTGCCTGCCCGGATTGTAGAATATTCTTAAATTTTCCTGGAATTGGTGCCGGAAAACTAGCAGACCGCTATGACGATATTCTGAAGTTGCTGAAACGGCTACCCGATAATGTTCATGTTTGGGTGCTTAAAAGGGCTTAGAGAGTCTATCAGTGAAGAATTCTAATGTAACCCTGGCATCGCCGGGGTTTTCTTTTGGCGTAAGTATTTGAAGTACTATATTTTTTGGGTATTCATCAAGAAAATAGACTTGCATGGTCAATGAGATGGTACGGGTCATATCTAAAATATCTATAGAGCCGCTATCAACAACAAGCATTCCAGTAGTTGCGTCCAACAAGAGTGCATTAGCTGCTCGCAACTCCGCCTTATTTGGTAAAACAATTAGAGAATCAAATTCCTCTGTATCGGTAATTATATTAATATATAAAGGAAGCTGATTGTTGTTTGGGGTAAGCGTCAACGTAGCAGTTACAGCCACTATTTGATTCTTTTCTACTTTTATATACTCAACTAAACCCTTCCGTATATTTGAATAAGTTTTTGCAGATAAGGCCCTTTTTAATAAGAAATTTCGACGACCGGCAAGACTTTGATTCGACTGTTGGCTGGATACCGTTAAAGTTCCTAATGTTGGCATTTCATTTTAATTTTAGTAAGTTTTAGCAAATTATGCCCGAAAAAGCTAAAATAAAGGAGAAGCAAGGGAGACTAATTATGCCCAAACAAGTTTATGTGTACCCAGGCAACATTAACGATGCCGATACCATAGAAGGAATGAAAACAGTGCTAGAACCGGCGGTAGATGCCGTATATGCCTTCGATGATTCCTCGAAAAAATATGTAAAAACGTCGGACACAGCAGTAGAACTAGATACCGATGTCTATCTTTTTACCGATAGTAAGATAACCTCAGCATATGCTCGGCACACCCTTTTACACTATGCTGAAGATGCTCCGAAAGATGCCAATAATAGGCCGTTTATACCGTTGGTTTTAGGTGCAGCTTCTACAAATTCTAATTATTTACGTTTTGGAATTATTAAAGTAGACGAGTCTGCAACAAATGGTTATAGTATTGTAGCTACAAGCAACCAATATGCTTATACAAAACATTATTGGCATCCGGTAAAAATTAAGGTTTTATGGGACGATACTTCTGCAACTTACTTTGTAGCAATTTCTGATGTTCCCGGTAGGGATTCTAGTAGTTCTTCAAACTCCACTAATATGACCCGCGCTGCCGCCGTACTTCTAAAGTACGATAAAGCCGGAGATTCTATCAGCGTTGTTCAGTCTGTTAATAACTCATCTATTTTGCGCAAGGTTCCAGTAAGTGGTGTCTATTTTTATTACGATAGTAACGCGGATTCATATACTTTTTATCAAATGCTCTTGGGTCCGGGAGGTTCGTTAGAGATACGAAAAACAACGGTTACACAAACGTCGGTTACAGACGTACTGGAACCGGTAACATTAGCGGGAGCAAGTGTTTCTGCGCAGTATCCAGATAATTTGAGTGACCCCTACTACTTCTTCCAAGAAATGGGAATGTTAGAAAAGCGCCCATGGTTGGAACTTACTAATCCGCTAGAAAGCGTGGGAACCGATTTTACCATTATGCTCTTAAATGGGGCTAATATTGGAGATTCATCTGCATATGTGGCCGCTTCAGATACTGTATTACATTTTGAGCGGGGACAATACTCGTATGATTCCGGTAATGGGTCTTGGACATTTACTGTATCTGCGGAGTTCTCTGTAGATTCCCTAACAAAGCAATTTTTAGAATTCAATGTTCAATTTAAGAACGGGGTTAAAGGTTTAGTCCCTGCCCACCACCCAGATAGACCATCTTCCAGCTACTATTCTTATGATGATATTTCTCGTGTCCAATTCATATCTTACGACAACGCTGCATCGATTACAGATTTGGAGTATGAGGTACTGGCACGTACACAGGGGTATGCACAAACAACTACAAGTTTTGGGCATATAGCCAGATATAAAGGAACTTTTACTTCCGCAGGAACATCTCTTATAACAAGTTGGATGCCACTAGCTTATATTCCAGAACAGGGTGATGTCGGTTTTCAAGATTTCCAAATTGATACTGCCGATTTGCCGCCAATTCTGCTGTACAGTAACGGGTACAACATAATACCAGCAATAAAAGCCACTTCCCAAGCATTAATAACTGCTATTGCCCCAGTTTCCGGTAAGTACATCTATGACCTATCTACATCCTCTGTAAAAGGTAATAAGTATTATATT
>Ga0256843_1002875_pt1 | contig 12343 bp, 13 predicted proteins | sample AlvinellametaG_FD_191572 | JGI IMG/M metagenome (GOLD analysis project Ga0256843, IMG submission 191572) | Pompeii worm associated microbial communities from hydrothermal vent at the East Pacific Rise, Pacific Ocean - Alvinella | ecosystem: Host-associated > Annelida > Integument > Unclassified ... | reverse complement strand
GTTTTTTTAACGCTTGCTTACATCCTCTCTTACATTGTATTGACTATGTTTATTCAATAGTATTAAAAAGTGACTATAACTCTTTAAAAATGTTTAAATGAGTTATCTCTAAACTCGTCATATTGGGTCAAATCTATGTATAACTATTAATATTATGTTACCAAAAGTGTTACAAAAAAAATACACATATTAACCCATTATAATTATACCATATTTTGTTTGTTTTTTGGTAGTTTTTTTGAAGATTATACTTTAAAAGAGAAGTTTGATAGGAAGGATTGAATGAAAAGAATTCAATCCCATAGTTTATTTTGAAGATTTAAATAGGTTCTCAATTTTGTCTTTACCTATTTTAGGGTCTAATTTCACATATCGTTCAACCATACTTAATGATTTATGATTTGATAACTGTTTTATAACAAATGGGGAAACTCCATTCATTCCTAAGTGAGATAACACTGTATGACGTAATGTATGGGTAACAACTTTATATTTTCGAAAATCTTTTTTACTTTCATCAATATCATAGTTAAATAAGTCATAAAATACCCTACTTAAACCTCTACTAATGTATGTATTTACATCTTTAATACCATCATCAGTAACGATAAAATCATCATTACCTATAGTATTAATTTTTTGTTGTAACAGAGTACTTAATTCCTCATCATTGATATAACCTTTATAGGTTGAATCATTTTTAAAATCTTTTAAAGTAATGATTCTATTTTCAATATCTACATCTCTTTTTTTAATGTTTAAGATTGTTGATTTTCTTCCACCAGTTGATAAAGAAAGTTTTACAAACATATAAAGAATATAATCAGATTTTACTGATTCTAATAAATCTTCAATCTCAGATAGAGTTAAAAATCTTTCCCTTCGATTATCAACTTTCAATTTTTTTCTAAACTTAGTTGGGTTTTTTCCTTTGTATAGGTCATTTTCCAACCCATAATTACATATAGCTGAAACTATATCAAAGTAATTATTTATCGTAGAATTTGATAAATTTTTGTCAATTAGAGTTTGTTCTAATTTACTCATATCATCTCCATCTAAGAGTTCAATATCTTTATCTCCAATAACATTTTTTATATGGAGATTATATTTCCCAATCCACTTTTTTTTTGATTTGGATATATGGTGATTAAAATAAAATTCTGATACATCATTTAATGTGACAGTTTTATGTTTCATACGAAGGATAACATTGGGAGGTAATTCTCCCAATCTTAAACTGTTTAAGGTTTGATTTCTTATTTGAAAACAATAACTTTCTGTAATACCTTTCGATTTATCACCAATTTTTTGTTTATATTGTTTCCCATTGGTATCTCTGTAGGTAATATAGTAAGAGATATCTTTGTTTTTCTTCTGATAATGATAAACCCCTATATATTTTTTTGATTTTATTAATTTCATTTCTTTCATTTCTTTCATTTCAGACACCTTCAAATGTTTTCATTGTTTTGGTTATATAAGATACAACTTTATCTAATGGATAATATATCATTCCCCCATCTTTAGTATATTCACACCCTAAACCATTTCTTCTAATCCTATCTAATGTGGACTCACTTAAATTACATACTTCACTCATTTGAGATTTATTTAATCTCAAAGTATGATATTTTTCAAATAATGTTTTGAAATATATTGTTTCAATTTCATTCATAATAGAAATCCCTTTATTGTTAAAATCTCTCCACTTTATTTAGGTTACGAAATCTCTCTGTACCTATATTTATTTTACAAAACTTGAGAAGAAAATCGAGATTTATCCCCTTATTTTAAAGGAGGTTTCAAATTCTTTTTTATCTAATCAAACATTTTCTAATATCCTTAACCGTTGGATTATAATAGTTAAGGGTCGTAGTAATATTTTTGTGACCTATAAATGTTTGTGTAATTTTTGGATTAATACCCTTCTGACTAAATTCTGTAATCAAACCCTTTCTAAAACTATGAGTAGAAAATTCCTTCCCTAAAACTAACTGTATTAATTGGTTAAAGTCTTTTGTAAACCCTATATGATTAAGGTTATTTCTTCCTCCATTCCTTTTATGAATAAAATAAGACTCTGTATCAGTTTCATTTTCAATCAATTTTTTTAAGGTTGAAATAGATTTTTTTGAAAGAGGAATATGACGGATGATTTTTTGTTTTTTCACATATACAGATAATTCACCTTTATTAATTCCATTCATAATGTCTTTAATTTTTATATCTAATAATTCTGATACTCTTAAACCACTAAGATATAATAGTTCAACACTTCTCAACCACTTTATTTTTGTTGTTTTAAAAGTATCTAATCCATTGATATAAGATTTGAGTATTTTATACTCTTTTTCTAAGATAGGTTTAGAGTTTCTATTTGTGTAATGAGGTCTTCCCATTTTTTACTCCTAAAAGTATTAATTTGATAGATTATATCATCCTAAAATACCTTTGTAAAGTCGTAAAATAGGGACTTGTAGACCATTCCCCTAAAGATAGGGAATCTTATTAAAATATCTATTTTAATAGATTTATGTAAAGTGGAAATAATGATACACCCTATACCGAAAGGTATATATACATCCTTAAATTTCCATTCCATCCGATATATAGAGAAAACTTACCTATAGTGTCATCTTTATGAAAATATAGATAAAGACTTATTGTTTTTTCTCATATACTATCTAATTTGATTTTCTGATATCTCAATAAATAAAATATATCAGAATAAATTTAGTCTATATTATTATATGAATAATATCTAATACTTATCTTCAAATAAATAACCTAATTTATTATAAGGTTTGTAACCACACAGAGGTGAAACCTCTGTGAGTAGTCTAAAAGACAAAACCTCACTTTTTTTATTTCTTTATTTGGTTTATTTCTTTATTTGGGGAATCCCATCATTTTAAAAGAGTATGTTTTAAAGGTGTTTTCATCTGGTTTATCATAAATATATGATTTTCAATGAGGTTTTATATATTTTATTGAGAGTTTCAATATTGTTAGTGAGTTTTTATAAAGTCTTTTCATATCTTTTTATATTTTCAATGAAAAACCTCCTCGTTTTGTAAAATAATTTATATCAACTATCAACTGAAAAAAGGAATACAAGTTATGGAAATGAAAGAATTTACTATCCACAGAGGTTTATGTGAAATAGAGTTTATCGATAAAGATATGAAAAATATAGATATTGATATTTTTGAATATGTTTGGTTTAAGATTAGAGAAAACTATAATAACCCTATAGATAATTTTACAATTAAATTCACAGAATTAAGTCAAAATATCGATAAATATAAAAATCAAAACAAATCCCTTATTAAATCCATTGAAAGGATGGAAAAAATCAAGATTAGAATCAATATCAAATCGATGAAGAAACAAAAAAAGTTTACTTTTAGATATAAAATTTTTTCTATAGGTGAAAGAGTCAAAGGGTTTATTGTAAAGTTTGATAAAAAAATATATAAACTTTTTGATAAACCAAAATCATATAATGGGTATTATCAAAATTATATCTATTACCTTAATACAAAACACTCCAAATTACTCTATAAGTTTATTATTGGTTATAAGTTTCTTTTACAAAAATCATTCTATATAAAAAGTGATACCTTACTTACCATTATGAATATCAAGTCTGATAAAAGTTTAAGTTATATTAAATCTTATTTTATCGATAAGTCTATCAATGAAATTAATAAGAAAACAGATATAAATATATCTATTGAAAAATGTGGATATGAGTATAGGGATGATATGGAGATAATAAAGTATAAAATCATCATCAATAAGTATACTAAACGAAGAAAAGAATCGGATTACAAAGGGAAAATTGATGATTGGTTAGATAAAATAAAGGAAGAGATAAGTTTATCAGAAAATGATAATGATATTCCAATTTTAATTTTTCGTCAAAAAGAGATGTCAGATTCACTTATATTTATTAATAATAACTATGAATTGGAAACTATACATAATGGAATTATTACACATCATCCGAAAGAAACTGTTGAAGTTTTGAATGAATGGATTTATAATGAAAGTTATGAAGAGATAATCTATTCTATTAAAAACTATAACGAAAGTTTTAGAAAAGTTTGTTTATTGTCTCAATCAGAGTTGAAAAGAAGAGGGTTTACATAGTCGTAAAACCCTCATAAATCATCAATATAACCATAAAATACTTTCATTAACTTCTACGATATTTGGGAAGAAAAACCTCATATAATCGAAATATACACCATCTATATTAAAAAATAAACTTATTCATTTCGTTCTAATTTTCTTAAAACAGATTTTATTTTCTCTACAAAAACTTCATTGGTTTTTTTTGTGTCTTCTTTACAATTTGTATGATTATAGAAAGGTAGTCCAACTAATCTATAATGTTCTGTTTCATACACTAAACGATTAAATGTTTCAAAAATATTTTCTACCTTATTTAAAAAATCATCTTCTTTCCACTTATCAGATGGTATGAGATGACAACCTTTAGGTTCAATAAAAAGTTGATACCTTAAATCAGAATTTAGATGTTTAAAAAAGAGTAGAAAATCTGGTTCAAATCCTCTTCCTTTCATAAAGTCAAATGTTTTTAACATCCCTTCATTTCTAACTAAATAAAAATATTCAAACTCTATTCCATCATCTACAAATTCTTTTATCAATTCATTCATAAATTTCACTAAATATTTTTCATCTGATGTACCATAACAATTATCAAAAACATACCAATCTTCATCTCTTAGAGTAACTTTAGAAGAAAATTTTTCCATTGGATGACCTTCTCCATCATCATTAGTAGGTAACTGTTTGAATTTTCTTTTAAAATCTCTAAAAGTTTCTCTAATAGGAAGAGGTTTAAATTCTTTACTACCTTCATCATCCGTATATCGTTTTTTTAACTGTTTTTCGATGATTTTAAAGAGTTCATTTGTAATGTTTAACAACTCTTTTGAATGGATTGATGTTAAATCGAAAGATTTTGGAATATTTGATATATACAGTTCGATTTTTGATATATATTTATCAAAAAACTCATCTATAGTAGATATAGATAAATATTTTGACAGATTGTTAAAAAAGAAAAAACTGTTTAAAGATATAGATTTTAAATATACCTTCTTAGGAATAATAATTTTTTTACTCTCTACATCATCATAATTATAACTCTCTTTTTCTAAGAAAGGATTATCGGTAATAATCTTCTTAATATCAATTTCAAAATCATATCTTTTCTCTATATCATAATCTTCAAAAAAATCGACAGTGGTTTTATCTTTTTTTATCTTTTTGTTTGTATATACATACTCATTTTTATAGAAAGGAGATGTTTTAAAAGTGTTTTTGAGTTTGATTTCAATTTCAATTTCTGTAGGATCAATCAATCCCTCTTTTACTAAGTTATCTTTGAGAGAATGTATAAACCTATCATTATTCATCGAATGGTAGTAAAACTCTTCCAACACTCTTAAATCATTATCTAAATCATCATCAAATTTTCTTTGATAAATTTCTTTTCCTTCAACTTTAAAAGGAAATATTCTACATCCTCTACCGATAAGTTGTTTATCACTTATAACCGTTTTTTTCTCTGAAGAATTTTTTTCATCTAATCTTACAATATCGAAGAGATTTAATACATCCCATCCTTCATTTAACATATTAACAGAAAAAATTACTCTTATACCGTTAGTTTCTAATTCATTTAACTCTCTGACTATGTTTTCATTAACTGAAGTGTTATTAACAATTCTGATACTCTCATCTACAAAATTTGATTGGAAAATCGATATAAGGTTTTCATATTCAAATTCTTCATCTTTTTCGAAGTATTGTATAGCTTTTTTTATCTGTGGATTATCATAGTCTTTGAAGTATTCCAAATCTGATACTGTTAGATTTTTTATTAAATCTAAGAAAAACTCTTTATCATTTTCAGAGTCTTTTATCTTTGAAGATTTTATAAGAATAAGAGGTTTTAAATTGATACCATTATCTAAGGCTACCTTCTCTCTATAATATGAAAGTAAAAGAGCTGACAATATTCTTTTATCTTTGGGAAGTGATGATTTTAATAGAGAAATATCTTTTGAATATTTATCTTCTCTAAACTCTTTTAAAGAGTATCTTATGATAATTTTATCTTCATATTTTGTAGCAATATTTTCGTTATCTAAATCAATTGTAGCTGTATATTCCAATAAGACATTTTCACTGTTTATATGTAAAAGTTTTGAAACTGTGTTTTCCCAACTATTTTCAGATTGTTCTAATTCTTCTCTTTCTTTTTTAACTGTAGCAGAATTTAAATGGTGAGCTTCATCTGATAATAACACTACTTTCAAATCTTTTATCCCATCGTAAGTGATTTGGTTCTCTGTTGGAGTGTTAAGTTTAAGATGAAGGTTTTGAATAGTAGTAAAAATTATCTGTATCTCATCATCATTAGTTTCTTCAAACGATGTTACTTCCTTAATTGTTATCTTTTGAGAGTTAAACACTATCTCATCTCTAAAAAGATATTTATCCGATTTTTGGTTGATAAAGTTTTCTTTTGTCTTTTGGACTATTACATCTCTATTCACAAAGAAAATGAAATTTCTATATCCTCTCTCATAAAAGTAGAGGATATTTGAAGCCATAAGTAAAGTTTTCCCACTACCCGTAGCCATATTAAAAAGGAGATGTTTTGGTTTATCTTCAAAATAGATATCATCATTTTCCATAACATAATTTAATCTACTTATAGCTTCTAACTGATATGGTCGTAATGATAGTTTTGGATGAAGTGAAGAGATATAAAATGGAGGATTTTCAACCAACTCTTTTTTATCGATATCTATACTATGTCTTACTGTTTTATTTTTAAACTCTTTAAATAAGTAATCTAAATCAATCATTACTTAACCTCATAGAATTCTCTATTAAATCTTTTTACTTCATCATCAATATCATATTTTGTATCATCTATTTCAGAGTAATTGACATAGAGTTGGTTTTTATCCAATATTTTAAGAAGTATCTCTTTTTGAGTTTGAAGAGGGAGAGTGTCAAATTCATTGTTTTCATCAAATAGATTTTCATCTTTCACTTCATATCGAATGAAGAAACTCTCTTTTAACTCATTTTTAATCTCAATAAGTTGAGATGAAGATTCACACTCTATAATCATATCGATATATGTTTGATTATTTGTCATTAACTCCATATAAAGAAATTCAAAATTATAAACTGATTGTACTTTTTGAATTCTTCTTTTTGTAACTGTTTCAATATAGTCCATTTGTTCAATCGTAATAAATTGTCTTTTTTTATCATCTTCATTATTCAATTCAATTAGTGAATGAGCTGTTGTAGCACTACCACTAAAAAAATCTAAAACAATGTCTCCATCAATGGTCCATAGTTCAATAATTCTTTTAATTAAGTTGATATTTTTTGGATTTGTAAATATATTATCACCCATAAATTTTTTTAGATGTGTTGTTGCTGAGGAAGTTAAAAATCCTTCATCCCACCAAGTAGTTATTGTTTTTTGAGAATTTTTAGCTTTTTCTAAATAGTATTTTTGCTGTAAAGAATTTTCTTTTTTAACAATTAATCCATCATTATACATTTTAGTCATAGTATCTTTAGAAAATCTCCAATAATCAGTTATACCTAAAAATTCGTAATACGGATTACCTTTGGAAGCACCACCTGGACCATCAACAGGTACTAATTTATACTTTCCTCTTTCATCTTCTTCTTTGAAACCATCTAATGTAGGTTTTATACCAAACTGCTTTCTCTTTTTAAAAACTTCTCTCTCATTTTTAGCAAATAAAAGAATATGATTATGATTTGATGAAATAATTTTATCATTTGATACAGATGCTCTCGATTTATGACATATATCTGCAATAAAATTTTCTCGTCCAAAAATTTCATCCATTAGAACTTTACAATAATGAGCTTCTTTATCATCTAAACTAACAAAAATAACACCATCAGAAGTGAGTAATTTTTTTGCAATTTCTAATCTATTTTTCATAAATACTAACCAACTACTATGATTGAATTTATCATTATATGTGAAACTATCATTTTCTGTATTGTATGGAGGATCAATATAGATTAGTTTTACTCTTCCTTCATATCGTTTAGCTATAGAGTGTAAAGCTATAAGATTGTTTCCTTTGATGAGGAGATTATCTGTATGTCGAAATGTTGGATTTTCTACGACACCATCTTTTGTATATTTTTTAATATTTGTAAAAACTTTAGGATGAAGAAGTCTATCTATCTCATCATTAGCTAAGGTTTCATTATAAAAAAACTCCTTTAATGATTGTTCTTCTTTACTTTGACCACCTTCTAATACACAATCTTTGTATGGAAAGTTTAAAACTACATCTTTTGATTTTTTAATATAATCTACTCCGTCAGACAATCCAATGTAGTTAAGGTATGAAGTATAAGAGGATGGGAAAAATTCTTTATGATTGACAGTATTTATAAACTTATCTTTTAAAAATATTTTTACATTATTGATAGTTTTGAAGTAGGTATCACACAGTTTTTCATCTGAAAGTAAAATCTCTAAAATACTCTCACTATCATTTTGAGCTTCATATATTACTTTAGATTTTAACAATTCTCCCTTTTCATCAAAATATTCACTTTTTGACTTTAATTTTTCTATCAATCTATCAAAAGTCTGTGTCAATCTCATATACTACCACCAATATAATTATTTTCTGAGATTATATCTTCATTTGATTTATAAGTGAGTTAAAGTAGTATTTTTGAATATGAAAAAAGGTCACCATTTTACTTCTATGACCTTTTTAATAAAGAAGAAAAATAAAGCTATTAGAGTAAAAAAAGCCTCTAAGAGCCCTAAAATAGGGGTTTTAAAATTTAAGAAAAAATTAAGATTTATTTTTTATAATTAGTATATAAAGGTTAAGGGGTGATTGAATCACCTCTTTTTCTTTTGTTAAAACCAAAGTGTTAAGTCTGTATGGTTTAGAATAGTCTATTGTGAGAGATTGACTATCCTGAATGATTTTGATTAAAGTCTGATAACTATCCAATTTATATATGTAATAGTATCACATACATTCTTAATTGTTTTTTAATTCATTACAAAATGGATTCAATATTAAGAAAGGATACCAAATGGTAGACATCAATACAGTTGTTAATAGTATTAACACTCATTATAAAAAAGGTGTCGATTTCAAAAAAAAATCGATTGAACTCAAAATTTCTTCTCTGAAGGAATTCAAAAAAGTTGGAGAGTTTTGTATAGAACTAAAACAACAATGTAAAAAGGATGGGGTTAATTTCATTGAGTACTTAGAATCTCATACTGAAATTAAACAAAAATCCTCTCAACGATATATGAAGTTAATTACAGATAAAAGGTTATCTAAACTTATTGATAATGATGAAAAACTCAAATCAATGAATGGAATAGGTTTAATGAAGTTTTTTGAGATGAGTAAATTATCTGATGAAGATTTTGAAAAGGTGGTAAATGGTGACAATTCTCCATTAACAACTCAAAAAAAATCTATAAAAATAGTTGATGATACTCCTCATACTAAAGATAAAACTATAGATGATAAAGATACTGATGGGAAAGATACCACTATAACAATACCAACTGAAATCAACGGTTTGTTGAGTAATGAAGAGTATATAACACTTATTAAAAGTAATAAAGAATTTCTAATTTTAAGAATTTCATCTGAAATCTCTGAAAAAGAGAACCTAAAAAAAAGAATTCAAAAATTAGAAGAAAAAATAAAAAAACTATCACCAAATAAGGAGGTGTAATTATGAATAATTATAATATACAAATAACTAAAAAAGATATGTTGGAAAGATTTCCATTTTTAAATGTTACTACCCTAACTAAACTTGGGAAAAGTGGTAGAGTTAAATTTACTAAAATTGGTAATGTTAAATATTATGACAATGAATCTGTTAAAGTGTTTGAACAAAATTTTAATAGAAAAGATTATGTAAAAAAAGGTGAATTTCTAAAACTATTAAAATCGGAAGGTATATTCGATTTTTTTATCTATTTTGAAACAAATAAAAATAATAAAAAAGTTTGTAAATACGAAAGATTTGTTAAATCCTTCCCAATGTCGATAAAAAATTTAGAGAAGAATGGATTACTTACTGTAGAGAAAGACTTTTCACCTCAATTAGTGAAAAAATCTCAACTCCCTATAGTAATCAAAAAACTAATAGATATGAAAGATAAAGGGTTATAACCCCTTTTTCTCCACAATTAATAAACAATAAATAAAATATAAAAGGATATAGTAAAATGAGTAATAAAATTAAAGAATTACTACGTAAAAAACCAAAGTCTCCAACTAATGGATTAACACACAAACCATATAGAAAGTCAAATGAATTTAATTTAAATGAATCTTTTATTCTAAATGAATATAAATATAATATTTGGTTATCTGAAAAACAGTGTGAAAAGATAGGGACACAAATCATAGATAGAAATCCATCTATTGTTATTGATAGATTCGGTAATCAAACAGAAGTATATAATATATCTCAGACAAATTATCTAAAGTCTACTCAGAGAAAAAAAGTTATATCATCGAAACCAACTCAAACTGAACGAATTGAAAAATTGGAAGACCTTATAAATGGTTTAATGACAAAATTATCTGAAATTGAGAGTAAAGTTACTCTTCAACTTCAGTAACAGATTGACCTTTTATTTTTTTCAAATAATCATCAATCATTTTTAAAGGTTTTCCAACCCCATTCATATACCCTAAAATCCCTTCTTCCTCTAACGGAAGAGTAAGGGTATATGATAATAACCTTTCTATCTCATCACAGTGTTTTTTTATCCCCTTAGACATATTTAGATATTCATCAAATTTTTCATACTGTTTCATATTTAATTCCCTCCTCTCTTAATTTCTCATTCTCAATAAGATGTATTATCATAGATTTTAATGTATCGATTTTTTCACTATCTTTTTTTGGTATAAGTGAATTGTTCTCATAAAATTTCAATGTTTGTAAGAAGTCATCCAAAACCTCTTTAAATGAAAGTTTTTCACCTTCAAAAAAATTTTCATATTTCATCAACTCTTTTAACTTCATAAGAATTCTCCTTTAAATCTTCTATATGGGGGATAAACTGACATCCCATTTTATTATTTTTAAAAAACCTCTCATAATCCTCTTTGTGTTTTTCAAAATCTTCTATTAAATCTTCCATACTGTAAACTTTAAAATACATCTCACATATACTTTTTTCACCATCCTCATTTTCTAAAACAGTTACTTTCTCTAATTTTGTTAGTGGTATATCCATAATAATTCCATCCTCTTTTATTTTTATTTATATCGATATATTGTTTGTTTTATAAGTTTTCATAAAAAAGTAAAATCATAGTTATGACTATAATTGATAAGGAATAATCAATTATGAAGAATAAAAGTGGTTATAGTCAATGTTGTTACTAAATCTGTTACAAAGAGGTTTTTCTAAGTTTTTTAGTATATTTTTGGAAGAAATATAATCTATTAAGAATCTCTCAAACACCCTTAATTACTTTGTTTCAGAGGATATAGAATTGTGTTTTGTTACAAAATTTTTTAGTAACATTTTTGGTAACAAAATGAGGTTATTTTGGGGTATATTTAAAGGTAATGATACAAATATGATACAAAAAGTTTTTTAGAGTGGGTTAAAACCCCACAGATAGGGGGTTTCAGAGGTTATGTAAGGTAGTTACATCATACCTGGCATTCCGCCCATTCCACCCATATCAGGTGCAGCAGGTGCAGGTTTATCTTCTGGGATCTCAAATACTGCCGCTTCAGTAGTTAGAAGTAAGCTTGAAACTGATGTAGCGTTTGTAAGAGCTACTCTTTCAACTTTAAGTGGATCTATAATACCAGCTGCAAACATATCTACATACTCACCTTTAGCCGCATCAAAACCTATATTTTCACTATCTGCTTCTTCTACTTTGTTTACGATAACACCAGCATCATACCCAGCATTTGTAGCGATCTGTTTCATAGGTGCTTTTACAGCTCTTAGGATGATATCCGCTCCAATCTTTTGATCTCCTTCAAGATCAAGACTTACTTTTGAAGCTGCTCTTACAAGTGCTGCACCACCACCGATAACGATACCTTCTTCAACAGCCGCTTTTGTTGCACTAAGTGCATCATCAACTCTGTCTTTTTTCTCTTTCATCTCAGTTTCAGTTGCAGCACCAACTTTGATAACTGCTACACCACCGCTGAGTTTTGCAAGTCTTTCTTGCAGTTTTTCTTT
>Ga0256843_1002873_pt1 | contig 12345 bp, 11 predicted proteins | sample AlvinellametaG_FD_191572 | JGI IMG/M metagenome (GOLD analysis project Ga0256843, IMG submission 191572) | Pompeii worm associated microbial communities from hydrothermal vent at the East Pacific Rise, Pacific Ocean - Alvinella | ecosystem: Host-associated > Annelida > Integument > Unclassified ... | reverse complement strand
CAGGGATCGCCTGTTTCTGAATAGGTGTTGGGGTATCGTAACCCTGATCTTTGATTGCTTTGAGCAGGGAGTCGTTGAGTCCCAGGTTTTTAAATGACATAAGTATCCTAATGTATCATTCCCGATTATAGAGAATAGCTTAGCCTACTCATAAATAAGATCGATCCTAGGCTGAGTTGTTGTTTGATTTATAGATCCGAAAGGATCAAAAAAGAAAGTCGTTGACCGATATACGCTTAAATTAGTAAGGCATTATAGCCTTAAATAGTTAATCAGGCATTATTTTAAAGTATTTTCAGACAAAAATACCAAAATTACCAATCCACTCCTTTTGTGGGATAGGAGTCTTCTGCGTCTCTTTGTATCTTTTTACAGCCGTTTGGCTTTGATCTGCAGTATTTTGTATAGATGAGACCTGCGATCAGAAGAAGAAACAGTGAAACAAGAAAAAGGATCAGCGGTTTCTTCATAAGACAATCCTGAATTCAGCACCACCATCTACATTGCGTACGGTCAATTTACCCTGCATATTGTTCTCTACCATATGTCTGGCAATATTCAGCCCCAGACCTGTTCCACCCTCTTTAGTTGTCATATACAGGTCAAAAATCCGGTCAATGATCTCTTCAGGAATACCGCCAGCATTGTCTCTAACCGTCACAAAGCTGCATTTTTCATCTTTTCCCACTTCAATATGGATCTTCATATCCTCTTTTTGATGCATCATAAATGCATCCCGGGCATTCTGAAGAAGTGTCAATATTACCTGACTGAACTCATTGGGGTGACCATAATAGGTAACTGTTGGATCCCCCGTGATCTTCAGTGAAATATTTTTATGCTCGTAAGCATATCTTACAAGATCCAAAACGGTCTTGATCTGATCGAAAAGATTAAACAGAACTTTCTCTTTTGAAGGGTTAAAAAAGTTCTGGAAATCTTTAACTGTTTGATCCATGAACTGAATCTGCCTGATAATATCATCCAGTTTTCTGTCTACCGCTTCCGGGGAGAGTGTATTTCGTTTCAAGTTGATCTTCAATACATTGACGATAATACTCACTGCATTCAGCGGCTGTTTCCACTGATGGATGATCATTCCGATAATCTCTCCCATCTGTGAATAACGTGATTGTAACTCAACGATACGCTGTTTCTCCATGTTTTTGCTGATCTCTTCATCGACCAGTTCCTGCATCTGTTCATTGAAGCGTTTCAACATTTGGTTTTTGTAGGATATCTCTTTGAGAAGCAGTGCTTTTTCATTTCTCTCCTGAACAAGGTTCTGCTGGGCAGATGCCATTGTCGTGATATTTTCAAACAGGATGATCACACTCTCATATCGGTTAACATGTTCTTTCCCCGGAGAGTAAGCCCGCCCGGGATGAATATGGATATGCACATAAGTATCGGGTTCTTTAAAAATATATGGGAGTGTGAATACACTCTTCTCCCCTTTGAACACTCTTTGTATCTCCTCCTCCAACCCACAGAGTTCAGGGACAATCTGTGCTACCTCCATCTGTTTGCAATCTGTAGGTTTGTTGATACAAAGTTGAAAAACCTTGTCAGAATACTCTATGACCTTATACGTTTTATCGATTACAAGGTACTCATAAAGATGGTTGGCATAAATGGCATTAAAGACTTCCTGAAGATGCATGCTTATCCTTTATGAGCCACCAAAGAGGCAATACCCGTGAACATATTTTCTACCTCTTCTCCGGTTTTTGCCGAAGTAAGATAGATATTTTTCACCGCCTCCTGATATCTCGCCTTTGTTTCATCATAAACAGATTGTTTCTCTGGACCATCCAGCATATCACATTTGTTCAGTACCAGTATAAATACTGCGTTCGGCGCAGTTTTTTTTACTATTTCAATATAGTTTTCAATATGGTCGATGGTCTCTTTTCTGGTACTGTCTGCAACGAGTATACATCCGTGTGCTCCGATCAGGTAGGTCACATTAACCGGTTTTTCTGCTGTACCACCTTCAATATCCCAGATCAGTGCCTGAATAATATCATCCTTTAGTGCAATCTTCTTTTTTGATATCTTCACACCAATCGTACTCAAATAAGTATCACTGAACTGATTATCTACAAATCGGCGGATCAGACTTGTTTTACCCGTTGAAAAATCACCGACTAAAACAATTTTTTTGGAGATCATTCATACCTTTCTTTTTATACACATATCTGTTTTTATGATTTTGTTTCACAGAGAACCATTATAGTCAAATAATATCAACTAAATATAACCATTTTAACTTATTTAAACAAATTTCTCAAAATAGTTATTTTTTCCTCATGATTCTCATCATGCCTCAGATCTGACAGTTTTTCTGCCAAGGCTTCATTTCCCATATTAAGGAAAAGTCCTTTGAGTGCATGCAGTGACTGATTGATCCGTTCAGGATCTGTTGTTTCTTCTTCAAGCAGTTCCTGTAACTGTGCTGCTTCTTTTCTGATATCACGTTCTCCGGAAACCAAAAGCTGATCGATCTGTGCCTGGGCAAACCCAAATGTACCAAACCTCTCTGCCGCAATGCGCCTGGTCTCTTCTATTAACTCTTCCATAATGCATCCTCTTATAGAATCCCGTCTATTGGTATATTTTTTACAATATTACCTGTAATTATGACTTCTATTCACTCACAGACCCCTTAAAGAATAAATAATGTATAGTTGGGAACAGAACAAACTTTACAAAAGGTATCTTAACTTATGTTCCAAATTGGTATAGCTGATGATCATGAGATCATTCGGAATGGCGTACAGATGATCATAGAGAAACACCAGATAGAGGTAGCGATCTCTGTTCCATCATTTCAAACACTGATGGAGGAGTTAAAAATACAGAAAATAGATCTTCTTATTCTAGATCTGAACCTTGGAGACTTGAACGGCTTGGAAGCTATTGCAAAAGTAAGAGCAGATCACCCAGTACTTCCCATTCTTGTCCTGAGTGCCTATCCTGAAGAGGTCTATGCAGTCAGAGCCTTCAAAACAGGCGCCATGGGATACCTTCATAAAAGCATTGTCAGTGAAGAGCTGCTACTGGCAATAGAAGAGATCAGAAAAGGCAACAGGTATATCACACAAACCCTTCAGGAGAACCTGGAGTTCGGGCTCTCTTTAGAACAGGAAAAACAAAACCTGGTTTCCAAACTCTCCACACGGGAGTTTGAAGTACTGACACTTCTTGGAGAAGGATTCAGCTTTCAAACGATCGCCCAGAAGATGAATGTCAGTCCCAAAACGGTTTCAACATACAGAACACGTATGCTAGATAAGCTGCATCTGAAAACCACTGCACAATTAATACAGTTCGCTTATGAGAACCAGAGTACCAAGTAGCCATAAGTAAAGATCAGGAATCCAACAGCCTTTTGATGGTTCTCAAAAGTTTTTGCGGATCTATCGGTTTGCTCAGGTAGTCATCAAAACCTGCAGCGAGGAACATCTCCCTGTCCCCTTTTAGTGCATTGGCTGTCAGTGTTACGATCGGTGTATGGAGCAGTCCCTGCTCTTTTTCCATGCGAAGAATCTCTTTGGTTGCTTCCGTACCGTTCAGATTCGGCATATTTTCATCCATCAATATAAGATCATATTTACCACTTTTGAACTTTTCAATCGCTTCCAGTCCATCATTTGCCATCTCATAAGTTAGACCTGCATTCTCCAGAATGATCCCCACAAACATACGATTGGCTTCATAGTCTTCCACGACTAAAATATGTCCATCAAGGTTGACGACCGCTTCCTCTTCTGTATTTTTTTCTTCTTCCCCAAGTGGTACAGGCAGAGAGAGTTTAAAAGTACTCCCTTTCCCTTCTATACTTTTAAGTGTCAGTTCTCCACCAAGAAGCCGGCTCAGCTCCATACTGATTGTCAATCCCAGTCCAGTCCCACCATATTTTCTAACAATAGAACCATCTGCCTGCGTAAACGGCTGAAATATCTTTTTCTGCTGTTCTTCACTGATACCGATACCATAATCTTTAACCATAATATTCAAATTACCGTCTTTGTACCACACCACACATTTGACCACTGAGCCTTCAGGGGTAAACTTGATGGCGTTGGAGAGCAGGTTTGAGAATATCTGCTTAATCCGAAGCGCATCACCATGAAGCAGTTCCGGCATATCATAATTATATTTGATCTTGAGAGAGATACCCTTTTCAGCTGCTTTGACCTGAAAGAGTTCCGCTACAGTGATCAGATCCTTATAAGGATTGAAATTTTGTGGGTCGATCTCCAGCTTCCCGCTTTCTATCTTGCTGACATCCAGAATATCATTGATGATCTGTAACAGGGAATCTGAAGAGTTCTTGATAATATTGAGATACTTCAGTTTGCTTTCATCTGTCTCATTCTCTTCAAGCAGCGTAATAAAACCGATAATCGCATTGAGTGGGGTTCTGATCTCATGCGACATATTGGCAAGGAACTGGCTTTTATACTGGGTAGCCTCTTCTGCCAGCATTTTGGTACGATGCAGGTCATTATGAAGTTTATGGTACTTTCTTCTCTGATGCACAATATTGACAGCACGTGCAAAGACCTTTTCAAACTGCTTGATCTCTATCGGCTTGACCAGAAAATTGGAGATCTCAAGTTCTATCAGGCGCAAAAGGATATCCAGTTCATTATGTGCGGAGATCACCACAATGATCTGTCTTTCATTGATCTCCCTGATCTTTTCGATCAACTCTATTCCGTTGATCTTCGGCATATTGATATCTGTCAGTACAATATCATAAAAGCTACCTGTCTCACGGTGGTATGCTTCATATTTATCCAGTGCATCCTGTCCGTCTACGGCAACATCGATACTGCTACAGTAGTTCTGTAGAAGCTCAACCATACTATCCCTAACATCTTTATTGTCCTCTGCATACAGTAGACTCAGTTTCCCATCAACAGACAGCAGCTCCTGAATTGTATTTCCTGACAACACTTCTCCTTCTATCATTTATCCACGACTCCAGCGACTTATCACGCTACTTCAATCTCTCTCAGAAATCCGGATATACGTTGTTTATACTCTACACAGTACCATTATACCATTCAAGTATACTGAAAATATCATATTTGTGATATTATCTATGGTTTTTTAAAAAATACTATGACAGAATTATCTTTTTTAATATAAATTTTAACACAAAAAAATCTTTTATTCTGTAGGATAAATCCTACAAAATTAGGTTTACTTACAATAATTTAATAGGATTTTACAGCTGAGTGCTTGGATGTGATAACATTTTAATGAAGAAACCGGGTAGATTAAACTGTCAATAAATACACTTTAGCGTATGAGAAAAAAGATACCCTATACTCCTGTTTTTATCTTTTCAATATTGGAAAAAAACATCTCTTCTCTGACCGGTTTGCTGTAGTAGTATCCCTGCACTGTAATCTGTTCAAAGCCATGAAGCATTTTATCTTCCTGTTCTGTTTCAACTCCCTCGACAATCACATCGATCTCCAATGCTTTTGCCATATCAATGATCGCATGAAGAAGTGCATATTTTTTACGGTTTTTGTCAATACCCGTAACAAAAGTACGGTCTATTTTAATACAGTCTATCGGCAAGGATATCAGATAGTTCAGGGAGGTATGACCTGTACCGTAATCATCGATCTCAATACCTATTCCTCTCTCTTTGATCTTTTGGAGCAGAAATGAAAAATTTTCCAGATTTTGAGATATTGTATCTTCCATAATTTCAAAATGCAGTTTTCTTCCTGCAAGCCCGTAATGTTCGATCAGAAAGGAGACTGTATCACAAAAACTCTTTTCCATTAGAACATAGGGAGAGATATTGACAGAAATGGAAAAATTATCCAGCCCCATAGTATCCAGTTTCCCAAACATTTGTGATGTTTCAACAAGGGTTTTGGTTGTCAGAGGACCGATCATGCCGCTTTTTTCTGCCAAAGGGATGAATACTGCCGGTGAGATCTCTCCCAGCTCGGGATGCTTCCAACGGGTTAAAAGTTCTGCACCGACAAAACATTTCTCTTGATAGGAGTACTGTCCCTGATAGACAAAATAGATCTCTCCATTGTCAATAGCAGAAGGAAGATCTTTCATCAAACGGAGTTCTGTTTTGAGTAGAGGGTTCATTTCGCTTGAGGCAAAAGCGATATGGTTTGTTCCTTTTTTCTGTGCATCTCTCATCGTATTCTCTGCACTTTTGAGCATCTTGACCGCACTGTCATATGTATGACAATGGATACAGATACCGATAGAGGCTGTAACATAGAACATATTATCTGCAATACAAAAGGGTTCATGCAACAGATTCAGTACAGCATGCGCCTTGTCATAGGCAAATTCTTGACTTGAAATATTTTCCGATACCCAGGCAAACCGATAGGTCCCTACCCTTGCAACCAGGTCTGACTGTTCCGCCATTTGAGTGAATGCAGCTGCAAGCTGTACTAACAGCTGTTCATCAATATCCAGTCCAAACGTACCGTTAAAGCGGGCAAGATCATCAAACTCAATATAAAAAAGTGCCAACCCCGATACATTTTTGGTTTCATTGAGTTTTTGCTCAAGCAGGGAGAGAAACTTCTCCTGCGTGTAGAGACCTGTCAAAAGATCTTTGTCACGCATGATATCCCCTTTCCATAACCTCTACTTCCCAAACAACAGATACATACGTTAAATTTGTAAAAGACGGATAAAACTGCTTTTGAATGAATCTAGCATAATAGGCTTTTTCAGAAAGAGATCAAAGGAAGAACGTTCACTTTCATACTCATTAGGGTAAATGGTCAATGCTGCCAGACGTGTTTTTGCATTCCTCTCTCTTGCCTTTTTTGCAATCTCCACTCCTGTACCGTCAGGTAGGTTCATATCAATGATCATTGCATCATACGGTTCATTCTCTTCTATCTTTTTCACAGCATCAGAGACAGAACCTGCCGTATCTATCTCAACATCCATTTTATACTCTACCATGAGTGAACGTATCAGTTTTGTTTCAAACTCAACATTAAAATCCACATCATCCACTATCAATATTTTTTTGCTATTCACTTCACTTCTCTCCTTGAAACTGCATCTATTCTATCACAAAAATATCTGCAGATTATATCATTAATGACTTAACGCTTTTATTTTTTATGGACAAAAGGGAAGCAAACTATTTTTGGCTATAATTATCGGGAATAATCGTGACTGGAGAAATAGAGTATGGAAAAAATATGGGCATTTATCATGATGCATCAGATAGAGACACTGCTATTGGGATTTGGAGTCATTCTGCTGGCATTTGTGATCACACACTGGCAGGAAGTAAAATTCTGGTGGCTGAATTTCACTTACAATTTTCCTGTTATAGGAAAGATGTCTCGACTGGCAAAAGATATTGAAGGATTTGATGAGAACCATAAATGGTTCTACTCCGAAGAGAGACTATGCAGAGATTACTACAACTTCTATGAGAAGGTCGATGTCGATGACGAGTCCTATGATGAGGCAAAAGACTACCTGCATGCTGCCGGAGAACTGGGACGCAAACCGACACCGACATTTATCTGGATCATGATCTTTATACTGGTCATTGTTGAAGCCTTTGGATTTGCCTATGTTCTGGCAGGATTCACCATTCCGGGAGCTTCGGAAGCAACACAACAGAAAGGTGCCATCGGTGTGGCAGCGATGCTGGCGGTCCTGCTTGTCTGGCTGACACACCTGACAGGGCAGGAGTTACACAAGAACTCACTGATCAAAAAGATCAGACGATGGTACAAGAACGACAATGCCGGCGGACATAACTGGCGTGACCTCAAACCTGATGAGAAGCTCATTACCATTGACAATACATTCGATGACAAAGACTCCCCCAACTACATCCGTATGCTCAACCGTCTGGATGTCAATGACAAAGTACAGACAACCTACACCAAAACCATTCTGACACTGGCGTTCATTATTGCCGTGGCAGTGGGAGCGACCTATATCAGACACCAGGTACTGGTGCAGGAGATCGCAAGTTCGCATGAGAGCGCGATGAACATCTTCAATGATGATGCTTCCCCATTTGGCAATGCCGATACAGGAGATGATGCCGATATTGGCGCACTGTTCGGAGACAATGCGGCAGATGATGCCAAAGAGGATCTCTCCTCACTCTTTGGCGGAGATGAGAGTGCAGCATCTGCACCGAAGAAAAACCATAGTACCTCCATAGAGGACGAGACCAATCAAAAAGGCGGGGATGCAACCTTTATGATCCTGGGGTTGCTGTTCATCTTCATTCAGATCCTGGGTATCTTCTTCGGAATGCACTATGACTTTGCCGGACGCGAGTCCAAAGAGGCGTATGAATGTCTCAGAGGTTTCAGTACCAAAAAAGCATTTCTCTCCTACTATGAGAGAGCCAAGACCCACATCGCACGTATCGCACAGCAGCAGCTTCAGAAACTTCAGCATAAAATGAACATCAACAATGACAATATGGGGACCGATGCAGAGACGACACAGCTGCTGCGCAACAATAAAGACAGAACTTTCAAGAAATACCTTGAGTTCGAGGATAAGTAAGATGAAACGATTTCTTTTAACCATTCTGACCCTCTCCACCCTGCTTCTGGCACGCAACGATGTGCCAAGCTGCTACAAGGCACTTCACATCGAGAACCCCGACCCCATTCCTGAAAAAGAGCTGTTCATTCTTGTAGACCAGACCACACAGCTTGACAAGAATATGATGATCTATACCTATAAAAACATGATGAAGTTCATCAAGAACGGCTATGCGGTGACCATTGCTTCTTTCTCCTCCAACAGCAATGGCAAATATACCGATGTACCCTACTCAGGAAAACTGGAGTCACTCCTGCCTGACGCTGCAAAACATGAGATCGCAAAGAAAAAGCTCAGAAAATATCAGGCATGTATGAACGGTCAATACAGGTATGCGAAAAAGAAAGCGACCAAAGCACTGGTCGCCACACTTAAAGGCGCGAACAAAAAGCTGCCCCATTCGGATATTCTCAAATCACTCAGTGACATTGCCGCACATCTCATCAAACCCTCCAAAGCCAAAGAGAAAGTCGTACTGCTTGTTTCGGATATGATGGAACACTCTTCCATTACCACCTTTTACACAAAAGGATCACTCAAAAAGATCGATACAAAAAAAGAGATGGCAAAACTTCAAAAAAGCGGTTTCAGTGCCGATTTTGACGGTGCGAAAGTCTATGTGATCGGTGCGGGGATGGTCGGAAAGAAAAGCTACCGGGAATCCAAAACGCTTAAAGCACTCACGGATTTCTGGGAAAAGTACTTCCATACAAGCAATGCAAAACTTGAAGCCATTGGAACACCTATGCTTCTGGAAAATGTTGAATAACAGACAACAAGGATAGCCCCCATGTATACAAAAAACATCATTACCTCTCTTCTTCTCTCTGCATCCATTCTTCTGAGCGGATGCGGCGGCGGAAGCAGCGGAAACAATTCTGACATTCCTCCACAGGTATTCACGCCTGAAGAAAAGAGCTATGTTCATAACCTTTTCCTCACCGAATACCTTTGGTATGATCAGGTAGACACAACCGTGGACTATCTTGATTTTGACACTCCGCAGTCCCTTGTTAATGCACTTCGTGTCGACCCGCCTGACAGGTGGAGCTTTACCATGACCCAGCAGCAGTATGAGAACTATGTCAACCAGCAGACAGCCGGTTTCGGGTTCGGCTACAGACAGGAGAACTTTACCATCTATATGGTCCGTATCGATGCACCGGCATGGAACAAACTGCAACGGGGAGACCGCATCATTGCCATCAACGACCAGCCTGTTTCCCATACACTCCTTCAGGAAGCAAGCCAGGCACTGGGAGAAGAGAGTCTTTTTACTGTTGAGCGTGAAGGTGAGGTGATCGATATTGCCGTAACACCCCGCACATATAACTTCAAGGTAACAGATGCAAAAGTACTCAATTATGGCGGCAGCAAAGTAGGCTACCTGCGTTATGACTCGTTCAGCAACAGTTCTGCAACAGAACTTGAAGATGCCTTCACCCGTTTCAAGAACAGCCAGATCGACGAACTGGTTATTGACCTGCGCTACAATGGTGGCGGCTCTACCACTCTGGCGAGTATTTTGCTGGAAAACATCACGAACCAGTATCCGGGACAGCGACAGTTCTATCTGGACTGGAACGATAACTACAAACAGAACAATGAAAACTACTATTTTGAAACTGCTGATGAGCAGGACGGAAATGAGTTGGCAATGGCACGTGTGGTCTTTCTGGTCACAAAGAACAGTGCTTCGGCAAGTGAGCTGACCATCTCCGCACTCAAGCCCTATCTTGGCAATGCCAATGTCATTACGGTAGGTACCCGGACCCATGGGAAAAATGTCGGTATGGCAGGACGGGTCTATAGAACCAACTACTATTTTCTCATCAACTTCTTTGTCAGGAATGATACAGGAGAGACCACCAGTTTTGACGGCATCCCGGCAACATGTACCACAGAAGATGACATTGACAATCTTCGCGGAGATCCCAACGAAACCATGCTGCATACTGCACTGGTCTACCTTGAAACAGGAAGCTGTCCATAACCAACATAGAGGTATAATGCCTCTATGAAAAACCTCAAGAACGCCCTCCTTCTCAAACAGCTCTACCAACTCAAACAGTTAGGCTACCGCTATACTTCCGCCTCCGTTTACAAAGAGGATGAACCAGACCTTACGCTTCCCAACTCACTTGAAAAACTCAAGGAACAGGCGCTTAAATGCCATCTGTGCGAACTAAACAAAAGCCGTACCAATGTGGTTTTTGGTGAAGGAGATCCCGGTGCTGATATTATGTTCATCGGCGAAGGTCCCGGTGCTACCGAAGACAGTATGGGACGACCATTCGTCGGACGTTCAGGAGAACTGCTGACAAAGATGATAGAGAACGTCCTGCTTATCCCCAGAAGCGAGGTCTACATCGCCAACATCGTCAAGTGCCGTCCGCCGGGGAACCGTGTTCCCACACCTTCGGAAGCACATACCTGCCAGCCTTTCCTGCTTAAACAGATCGAACTGGTCAAACCCAAACTCATTGTTACCCTCGGCGGCACGGCATACCACTATATGACAGGGGATGAGACAGGCATTACCAAGGTCAGAGGCACCCTGCATCAACAGAACGGGTATACCCTCATCCCTACCTACCACCCCAGTTTCCTGTTACGAAATCCAAGTGCAAAAAAAGAGGTCTTTGAAGATCTGAAGAAAGTAAAAGATTTAATGGAGAAAATGAATTAATATTATTTAGTATGTGCTTGGTTTGCCGAACCCTGAAGAGAAGCCTATGCTTCTCTTGCTTTGGTAATGATCTCCTGAACGATCGCCGGATCTTCCAGTGTCGAGATATCCTGTGTGATCTCCTCGCCTTTGGCGATGGAGCGCAAAATACGTCTCATGATCTTTCCTGAACGGGTCTTTGGCAACCCCGGTACCTCAATCACATGATCGGCTTTGGCAATGTTCCCTATCTCTTCTGCCAGAAGCTGGTTAATGTGGTTCTTGATATCTTCATTGATGTGCCCCTCTTTCAGCACGACATAGACAAAAATAGATTCCCCTTTGATGTCATGCGGTCTTCCGACCACTGCTACTTCCGCTACGGACGGGTCATCTTTCACGGCCGCTTCGATCTCAGCCGTTCCCATACGGTGCCCTGAGACGTTAATAACATCATCGACACGTCCGGTAATGGTAATGTAGCCATCTTCATCAAGCACGGCACCATCTCCGGAGAAGTAGACAGGTTTGCCATCTTTAACTGCATCTCCAAAGTAGGATTTCTTGTAACGCTCTGGGTCACCCCAGATCGTTCGGATCATGCTTGGCCACGGCTTGGTAATACAGAGCAGTCCGGTCTCTCCTACCTCTTTAGGCGTACCATCTTCATCGATAATCTCTGCCATGATCCCTGGAAGCGGGAATGTCGCACATGCAGGCTTGATAGGCGTTGCTCCCGGAAGCGGGCTGATCATATGCCCGCCTGTCTCCGTCTGCCACCATGTGTCAACAATGGCACATTTGCTGTTTCCTACTACCTCATAGTACCACTTCCACGCTGGCGGGTCGATCGGCTCACCAACGGTTCCGAGTACCTTGAGTGAAGAGAGGTCATACTTCTTAGGCTCATCTTCACCCATCTTGTGCAGTACACGAATGGCAGTCGGAGCCGTATAGAACTGGCTGATCTTATGGTCTTGTACCATCTTCCATGCACGTCCGGCATCGGGATAGGTCGGTACACCTTCGAACATCACCGTCGTCGCACCAGCAGCCAGTGGTCCGTA
>Ga0256843_1002872_pt1 | contig 12345 bp, 10 predicted proteins | sample AlvinellametaG_FD_191572 | JGI IMG/M metagenome (GOLD analysis project Ga0256843, IMG submission 191572) | Pompeii worm associated microbial communities from hydrothermal vent at the East Pacific Rise, Pacific Ocean - Alvinella | ecosystem: Host-associated > Annelida > Integument > Unclassified ... | reverse complement strand
TTCTCTTCTGTTACCGTTTCATTGCTCTCTGTACTGTTACCCTCTTCTACTGGTACAATTACTGCCACAACTTCTGGTACATCTATCGGTGTTACTGCTACTACTTGCTCTTTTGAACTATTTTCGTTTGCTATTGGATAGTATGTTTTAAATTCTGTAGATTTAATTTCTTCATTTAATGCTAAAGTTTTATCTATCTCTTTAACTTCTACTTCTTTCTTCTCTTTGATAGGTGATTTAACTGCTAACGAACTCTTTTCAGTCATTTTAGTAGTATTCATATCCACAAGAGACGCTTTCTCTTCTTCAATAACAGGAGGGTTGCTCTCTGTACTCGTAACACCCTCTTTTAAATAATAGGTTTTAAATGGTGTATTCTTGACAATTGGATTTAAATCTAATCCACTCTTTTTCTCTACAACTACCAACTCTTCTTGTAACTTTACAGGTTTAGGAATAACAATTTCATGAACAACACTCTCTTCAATCACAACAACCTCTTCTATCGGTTCTTTAGCTGTAGCACTATTTGTTCCTTCGTAATAGGTCTTAAAATGTGTCTGCTGAACAGCTGGATTGAGTGCTAAAAGTCTCTTCTCTTCTATAGTAAGAACAGTTACTGTTTCATCATCTGACTCACCCTCTACTTTCTCTTCAGATTCATGCTTCTGTTGAGTTCCATTTATCTCTGGTTCGCTATTTTTTAACTGATGCTCATCTTTGCTATTGGGAGGAGTTTCGTTTTCAGAATGGAGTAAGGCCGTTTTAGCATGTCCTTTTAGCGTAATCTCTTTGGTTGAAATGCTCTCTTTAATATGGCTTTGATTAAGATGCTCTTGAGTATTTACATCACTGTTGGTTAAAGTGTTCTTCTCCTCTTCAACCTTCTTTTCTGCCTCTCTGTTTCCACACTCTTTTAAAAAGAACATTGCTCCAATTAATAAAAACGCGATTATCGCTGTATGTACCATTCCATTCCTCCATCGTTTTTTCTTTGTATTATATGAAAGTTTAGTTAATATACGACTTTGAGAATTTAAATTTAAAAAGGAATCATCATCAAACAACATGAACTCTCTTCGATTGTGACATACTTTTCAAACTTTACTTATATCAGTAGAGCCCGACGTATAGAGAACAATACTATTGAATTAACATTTGACCGAGACAACAGTTTCTTTTTTAATATGACACGGGGTGAAAGCTTTATCTATATTTCGGATTCTAAAAGACCACTACAGGCATACAACGCACCATTTGACAACCTTATACACTCTCTCCTCTCTGCATCTAAAATTATAAAAGTAGAACAGCCAAATAGTGACCGTATTTTACGCATAACTGTTGCCCCTAAAAGTGCCTATAAAGAGAAGAGTATTGTCATACAATTTGAGTTTACAGGCAGACATACCAATGCCATTCTACTGGATGAAAATGAGGTTGTAATTGAGGCATTAAGACATATTGATAGCAACAGTTCATTTCGTGTAATTCGCCCTGGGGTGCAACTGCTTCCTCTTCCAGCTTATGAACAGAAACCATCAACTCAAACCATTGAAGATATTGAAACCCATTTAAAAAAGAGGTATCAAGATTTTGAACAGAAGCGAATAGCAGGATTAAAAAAACAGAAACTTCTAACTGTTGCTAAAAAAAGAGACAAACTTCAAAAGCTATTTAATAAACTCCCCTCTGTTCAAAACTTAGCAGAAGAGAGTAAAAAGTATCAAAATATTGCCAATATTGTTTTGGCAAATCTCTATCAAATTAAAGCTTATGATAAAAAATTAAAAACTTATGATTTTGAAGGGAATGAGATTACCATTAATCTACCCAAAGGAGTTGTTCCCAATAGAATTAGTGAATATTTTTTCAATCAAGCAAAACGGGCAAAAGCCAAGGCAAAAAATGTCCATATCGAAGAAGAAAACTTAAGAACAAAGATTGGTTTTTATAGCAATATGTATCATGCAATAGAACAGGCAAAAAGTTCTCATGAACTTGAACTTTTAGTACCAAAACGTGCCAAAGCTCAACGTAAAAAAGAGAAAATAAAAGAGTGTGAACTCTTCTGGATAGATGATTATAAAATATTAATTGGAAGAAATAGCAAAGAGAACCAAGCCCTTTTAAAAATTGCAAAATCCAATGATATTTGGATGCACATTCGTGATATTCCCTCTTCTCACCTCATCATAAAGACCGATAAACAGAACCTTCCCGATTCTGTAATAGAAAAAGCAGGAAAGCTCTGTGTTGATTTTTCATTAACTCAAGCAGGAGATTATGATGTTGATTACTGTAAACGACGCTTTGTTAAAGTACAAGAGGGCTCAAATGTAGAGTATGATAAATACAAAACCGTAAGGGTAAGAAAAGAGGGTATAGAAATAAGAGAATAAGCCCATTAATGTTATAATAAAACCTTATATGAAAGGGTTTATTTTATGAAATTTATAACAGATAATGCAGAGCGTTGGTTAACAGCCATTGCTCTTTTGACTGTGACCATTATTGTTGGTCTAATTGATAATGATTTACTGATGTGGGTCTATTTAGGAGCATTCTACTTTGTTGCATTTGATGAAGCGATTAAACTCTTTGAGATTCAACGAAAATCACCATACCTCTATGCCACCATCATTTGGATTACTGCTTACTTCTATCCAAATCCTGATGACCTCTTCTTTATTATGGCAATCTTCTTTGGAGCAAAACTTGCCTATACTCAAGAGCATATCAAGAAAAAACTGCTTATTCCATTTCTCTATCCTGTCAGTGGTTTTCTCTTTATGTTTATGCTCTATCGAGAGTTTGGCATCAACTGGATGTTGTGGCTATTGGTTATTGTAGCTGTTACAGATACAGGAGCATTCTTTGTGGGTAAAAGTATCGGAAAAACACAATTCTCACCAACCTCACCCAACAAAACATTAGAAGGTGTAGTTGGAGGTATTCTCTTTGCTACGGTTGCAGGTACTGTTATGGGTTACTTTATGGGTTTGGTTCCATTTGTAGTTGCCTTATTTGTTTCACTTTTGACAGCCACAGCCTCTGTTTTTGGTGACCTTTTTGAAAGCTATATTAAACGTGAAGCAGGTGTAAAAGATAGTGGAAATATTTTGCCAGGTCATGGTGGTGTACTTGACCGACTTGATGGGTATCTCTTTGGTGTTATTATTATGGTTATTGCACTACGGGCGTTTTTATAGATGAAATCTATTGTACTTTTAGGCTCAACAGGCTCAATTGGGGTAAATACCCTACTTGTAGCTCAACGCTATAATATCAAAATAGAAGCTTTGGTAGCAGGTAGAAGTATTAAGCTACTCAATCAACAAATTAGACAATTTAAACCCAAATATGTAGCCATTGCCAATAAATCTGACCGAGCCAAAGTAAATCATCCCCATGTTTTCTCTGGAGAAGATGGAATATTGGAACTGCTTGAACGAACTCAGAGTCCAACGGTTGTAAATGCGCTTGTAGGGTACACAGGATTAGCACCTACTCTTAAAGCAATAGAGCTTGGACGCAGAGTAGCCCTTGCAAATAAAGAGTCTTTAGTCGTTGCAGGAGAATTTATAGATATAAGTAAAATCGTTCCCATTGATAGTGAGCATTTTGGTTTATGGTATTTAATGGGAGAACGTCCCTTCTCTAAACTCTATGTCACTGCCAGTGGTGGTGCTTTTAGAGATTGGGATATAGCCGATATGCAAAAAGCAACCTTTAGTCAAGCACTAAAACATCCCAACTGGTCAATGGGAAACAAGATAACCATTGATAGTGCCACCATGACAAATAAGCTTTTTGAACTTCTCGAAGCCAAATGGTTATTTGATACCAGCAATATAGATGCCATGATTGAAAAAAAATCAATTATTCACGCCCTAGCTGAGTTTAAAGATGGTTCAACAACAGCCCACTTTGCAGGAGTTGACATGAAGCTTCCCATTGCTTTTGCACTACGTGGCAAAGTAGAAGAGGAGATTTTACCCCCTGTAGATTTACTAAAAATGGGTTCTATTGAATTTTTACAAATTACAGCAGAACGTTATCCAATTTGGGAGATAAAAGAGCATATCTTAAACAATCCTCATTTGGGTGTGGTCATAAATGCCGTTAATGAAGAGGCAATAAAAAAGTTTGAAAAAGATGAGATAACCTTTTTTGGAATGGGTAAAATGGTTTTAGATGCGTATAGAAAATTTGATGATGCCAAAGCAACCAATATTCAAGAGATTATAGAGATAGACAAAGAGGTTCGCCAATATGTTAAATAACCGTAGTTTGCAACGCACCAATAATTCCAATGTGACTAAAAGGTGCGTTGCCAACGCACTCTATATTTTTTAAATGAAAATCCTAATCTTACACGGCTGGGGAGGAAGTGATTACCCCCATTGGCAGAGCCATTTAGCAAGTGAAATAGCCAAAAATTATGGAACAGTCTCCTTTCCTCTACTTGATAACTGTCACTTTCCAAGTAAAAACCGATGGGTACGTCAAGTTAAAAAAATTTTAGAAGAGTTTCAACCCACTACCGTAGTATGTCACTCTTTAGCCAATACCTTATGGTTTTGGTTATGCCAAGAGAATATAAAAAGCATAGAGAACCTTATTATGGTATCCCCACCAAGCCTAGGTACCACAGAAGCAACCATTAAAACCTTTTTTCCCTGTGAAATACCCAAAAATATCCATGCAAAAAATATAGAACTTATTGTTTCAGACAATGACCCATGGGTTAAACTTAATGAAGCAAAAAATCTTGCACAAACCATTAATGCAAACTATACAGTTGTGGAAAATGCAGGACACATCAACGCAGATAGTGGATATGGAAAATGGAAATTTATAGAGAATTTAATTATAAAAAAATCGTAGGGTGCGTTTTCAACGCACCATTAATTAAAACTGACAAATAAAAAATTCTCCCCAAAGGGTTTAAAAATCCTTGTGGCAAGATATTATTTTATAGATATTTGGTTTTGTGGTGCGTTGAAAACAGCACCCTACAGTTAAAGGAAACCTTATGATACTAAGTATAGAATCAAGCTGTGATGACAGCTCAATAGCCATAACAAAGATAGAGAATAATGAACTTATATTTCACAAAAAGATAAGTCAAGAGCAACAACACGCCTCTTATGGTGGTGTTGTTCCAGAACTCGCTTCGCGACTTCATGCCATTGATTTACCCAATATATTAGAAGAGTGTAAACCCTATTTTAGCCATCTAAAGGCTGTTGCAGTGACCAATCAACCAGGACTTGGTGTAACATTAATAGAGGGAATTGCTATGGCAAAAACTATCGCTGTAACATTAAATACCCCTCTTATTCCTGTTCACCATTTAAAAGGTCATATCTATTCACTTTTTATTGGAAAAGAACAGATACTACCTCTGTTGGTACTCCTTATCTCTGGTGGACACACACAGATTATTCGAGTAGAGAGTTTAGAGAAGATGACCATTTTAGCTACCAGTATTGATGACTCAGTAGGAGAGAGCTTTGATAAAACAGCCAAAATGATGGGGCTGGGCTACCCAGGAGGTCCGATTATAGAGAAATTGGCACAAAAAGGTGATGAGAATCGTTTTGATTTACCTATACCTCTACGAAACTCTAAACTGATTGCATTCTCTCTTTCTGGACTTAAAAATGCTGTACGTCTAACCATAGAAAAGCTTGGTGGAGCAGAGAAGATGACCCAACAAGATAGATGTGATTTATCTGCTTCATTTCAAAAAGCTGTCAAGCTACATCTCATTCAAAAGAGTAAAAAAATCTTTGAACAAGAGAAGATAAAAGATTTTGCTATTGTAGGAGGTGCTTCTGCCAATATCTATATTCGAAAGGCATACGAGACGTTATGTCAAAAATTTCATAAAAAACTTCATACTGCACCATTAGAGTTCTGTTCAGATAATGCAGGAATGATAGGTCGTTATGCTATAGAAGCCTATAAAAAAGAGCTTTTTGTAGACCCTTATCATATAGACGTGGTCTATACTAAAAAGCGTCAAAGTGGTACAGAGCTATAACTTTAATCTGTAGTCATCATATTTCGTCAAGTGATTACTTTTAATAATTTTTTTAATATCCGAGACATAATCCTCTCCACGTTCAGAGTATTTACTTAAATATTTTAGGAGTGTAAAGGGGTTTTGTGTCTCCAATCTCTTTTTTCTAAAAGATTTATATTGAGCAACATGCCCAATTGTTAAGAGATAATCATAAATTGATTGATGAATTGTTGCATATTTTTTTAGATAAATTCGCTTTTTACCACGTGTTTCAGAAGCAGAGATACGTTTCTCATCCTTATTAAAGGACCAAATACCAAAGACATTATTGGCTTTTTGAAAAAATTTAGAGGTACCCCAACCACTCTCAATAATCGCTTGTGCAATAATCAGACTTGTTGGATGTAGCTCCATATTTTCATAAAGTTCGACATTACTATTGGCATTAAAATCTATCCGTTTTTGCTGTAACCAAAAACCATCTTCAGCAGAGAGGCTCTCTCTCTTAGAGAGGCGTAAAACTTTTCTCCTCTCCATCTGCATCTTATGTTTTGCCAATAATATAGAGGGAATCATCATATTAATAAAAGTCTCTTTTTTTCTTTCAATTGAAAGTTTATCCAAAGCCACAGTATTGGTATAACAGATAGGCTCTACATTGTAGCTCTCTAGTGCAATCACATCCTTATCATCTTTAAGCGTAACTAAGCGAAAAGGATTTTTCTTCTCCTCCATACTGGAGTTAGAGGGGTGATAATTAGAGATAAGCTTATCTACTCCCCTCTCTAACTCCGAAGGGGTATAAGTAGAGATTATCTTATCAAACTCCTCTTGTAAACCAGAAGATTCAGGAGTCGAAGCTACTCCATTTTTATCATATAAGATGTGTTCAACAAGAGAACCGATAGAGACAATTAAAACTTCAATTAAAAGAAATATAATCATCCATTTAATTATCTTATTTAAAGTTATAAACACACTTACCCCTCTTAGACAAAAATCGTCTATAATATAACAGATTTTAAATTAAAAACTATTAAAAATTAATTAATATAATTTTTCCAAGGCTTTTGCGTTTAACGTTTTTTAACCATTTTTTAGCTAAAATATAAGGTTTTATAAAAAATAATTTATAGTTTATGGAGTCTATCAATGGCAGAATATGGTGCTAGTAATATTAAGGTCTTAAAAGGACTAGAAGCAGTTAGAAAACGACCTGGAATGTATATTGGAGATACCTCGACAAAAGGGCTTCATCACTTGGTCTATGAGGTTGTTGATAACTCGATAGATGAAGCGATGGCTGGTTTTTGTGATACCATCAAAGTAACCCTAACAAAAGAGGGTTCAGCAATTATCGAAGATAATGGTCGTGGTATTCCTGTAGCCTTGCACCCTACCGAGAAAATATCAGCAGCAACAGTTGTATTAACTGTTCTACATGCAGGAGGGAAATTTGACAAAGATACCTATAAAGTCTCTGGTGGACTTCATGGAGTGGGTGTATCTGTTGTTAATGCCCTCTCAAAAGATTTAAAACTAACTGTTCATCGTGATGGTGCAGTTCATCAACAATCTTTTAAAGGAGGGATTCCTCAAGAGCCTTTAGCTGTTACAGGAAAAACTCGAAAAAAAGGAACCAAAGTAGAATTCTGGGCTGATGAGACCATCTTTACAGAAGGAACAACCTTTCAAAAAGAGATTCTAATGAAACGCTTCAAAGAACTCGCCTACCTAAATCCAAAAATCACCATTGATTTTAAAGATGAACGAGATGGAACCAAAGAGATTTTCCATTTTGAAGGGGGAATCAAACAGTTCGTAGAAGATATGAATACCAAGAAACCTTTGACAACAGCGCAATTCTTTCAAGGTAAAGCAGATGATATAGAGATAGATATTGCACTAATGTACTGTGATTCCGACTCTGAAAAATCTCTCTCATTTGTTAATAATATTAAAACAGCCGATGGAGGAACGCATGAGGCAGGATTTAGAGCAGGATTAACCCGTTCTATGTCCAGTTATATCAGCAAAAATGCCAATGCCAAAGAGAGAGGCACAAAAATAACGGGTGAAGATTGTAAAGAGGGCTTAATTGCCATTATCTCTGTACGTGTTCCAGAACCTCAATTTGAAGGGCAAACAAAAGGAAAACTGGGTTCAAGTTATGTTCGACCTCTGGTTCAACGATTCTTCTCAGAAAGGTTCAATAAATACCTAGAAGAGAATCCAATAGAAGCCAAAGCCATTATGGCACAAGTACTCCTCGCTGCCAGAGGAAGAGACGCAGCTAAAAGAGCCAAAGATTTGGTAAAACGTAAAGATTCAATGAGTATTGGAACTTTGCCTGGTAAATTAGCAGATTGTCAAAGTAAAGATGCCTCTTTAGCTGAAATTTATTTAGTTGAGGGAGATAGTGCTGGTGGGTCGGCAAAACAGGGTCGTGACCGTGTTTTCCAAGCAATTTTACCCCTAAAAGGTAAGATTTTAAATGTTGAAAAGGCTAGATTAGAGAAAATCTTAAAATCTGATGAAATTAAAAATATGATTACGGCTCTTGGTTGTGGTATTGGTGATGAGTTTAATGAGGATAAATTAAGATACCATAAAGTTATTATTATGACAGATGCAGATGTTGATGGTTGTTTAAGAGGAGATACTAAGGTTAAACTTTTAGATGGAACTTATAGAACAATGGAAGATTTAGCAGATAGTTATCCATCTCAAGAAGATAAATTTTGGGTTTGGGCTAGTGATAAAGATGGAAATCCAGTTCCTGCAAAAGCTCACAGTGTACGAATTACTAAACAAGTAAAAAAACTTTATAAAATAACTTTAGATAATGATTTTGTAATTGAAGCAACAGATAACCATCCATTTAGATTGATAGATGGTAACTATGTAAGAGCAGATGAATTAGTAGAGGGTGCTTCTCTTATGCCAATTTACTATAAAATAGAAAAAGATGGTTATTATCCTAATTATGAGCTATTAAAAATAGGTAAAAAATGGATACCTACCCATAAATATGTAAATGCGTGGAAAGATGAAAAACTTTCAAATAATTCAGAGTATGTTACTCATCATATTGACCATGATAAAACCAATAATATACCTGAGAATCTTACATTTATGACAAGAAGTCAACACTCAAAACTTCATGGAAAAGATACACATTTAATAAATGAGTATAATAGCTCAGAAAAACAGTCCAAAGATTTAAAAAAGAATTGGGAAAATGGTGTATATAATAAGAGAGAGAGTCACTTTTTAAAATATAATAAGTCAGAAGAGCATTCAAAATCAGTTTCAGATAAAAATAGAGAAAATTGGAAAGATAGTACATACAGAGAGAGAATGATAGAGCAAAAAAAGGCGTATATGTCTCAATCTGAAGTTGTAAAAAAATATAGTAAATTGTGTGAATCTCAATGGAAAAATGATGATATTGCATTTAGAATGCAGATGACACGGGTTGTAAATGTAGCTAAAAAAGCTATTAATCAATTCGGAGAACTCAATGAGGAGAGTTATCAATCAGCAAAACCAAAAAGTGGTGTACCAAATTGGAGTACTGTATTTAATAAATATGACTTTAAAGACAAAGAAGAGTTTACAGATTATGTAAAAACCTATAATCATAAAATTAAATCTATAGAAGTAATAGAGGTAGAAGAGACACCTGTTTATGATTTGACTGTTGATAAATATCATAACTTTGCAATAAAAGCAGGAGAAGATAGCTCTATATTTGTTCATAACTCACATATACAGACACTTCTAATGACCTTCTTCTTTAGATTCTTAAAACCTATTATTGAAAAAGGTTATCTATATTTGGCTCAACCACCTCTATATCGTTATAAAAAGGGAAAAAATGAGACCTATCTTAAAGATGATAAATCACTCAATGACTTCTTGATAGAGCATGGAATTGGCGTGTTGGAGTCTAAGACGATGGGAATGAAAGATTTAACAGAACTCTTTAAACTCGTTGCTTACTATAAAATGACTCTTAGTGAGATAGAGAAACGTTTTGCTCTGCCTGAAGTGGTGCGATACATGGTGGAAAACCCTGATATTATCTCAACGAATAACGAAACTTTGAGCAAAAATTTAGAGGCATATATTGCTAACTTGGGTTATAACATCTTAACAAAAACCGTTAATGAAGAGATAATTCAATATTTTGTTCAAACCAATGATGGACTTGAAGAGCTGATTGTTGATGAGAACCTCTTTACCTCTCCTCACTACAATGAAGCTATCTATATGTTCCAAAAAATCTCTGAACGCATTACCGATGAGTTTAAAGAACAAGATATTTTAAAACTTTTAGAAAAGGTTGAAAGTAGTGCGAAAAAAGGTGCCTATATTCAACGTTATAAAGGTCTTGGAGAGATGAACCCAGAACAGCTTTGGGAGACAACCATGAACCCTGAAGATAGACGACTTCTAAAAGTAGTTATTGATGATGATGAGGTAGCTTCGGATACCTTTGTACTGTTTATGGGTGATGAGGTTGAACCACGAAGAGCCTATATAGAGACCCATGCCAAAGATGTTAAACATTTAGATGTTTAACCCCCCCTCTTGTAGGGGTCGACCGATGTGTCGACCCCTACATTATGGGCAAACACATTGGTCTGCCCTTACAAAATCCAAAACAATTAAAATAGGAAAAAAATGAAATACGGCGAAAAAGAGATAGCAGAGTTTAATATTGATGCTAAAGAGAACTATTGGGATAATAATCACCCTAAAAACTATACCATAGATATTGAACTTCCAGAGTTCATGTGTAGATGTCCACGTAGTGGTTACCCCGATTTTGCTACCATTAAATTAAGCTACTCTCCCGATAAATATGTAATTGAGTTAAAAGCACTAAAACTCTACATCAACTCATTTATGAATCGACACATCTCTCATGAAAACAGTGCCAATGAGATTTTTGATGCCTTAAATCGAAATATGAAACCGAAATGGATTAAAATTATTGCCGATTATAACCCTAGAGGCAATGTACATACGGTTATTACTGTGGACAGTAGAGATAATTAACCAACTTTTATATTAAATTCAAAAATAAAGGAAAAAAATGGCAAAAGAGCACTATTTTGACATCACAGCCAAGCTGGATATGATGGAGATGAAAAATGCTGTAATTATGGCGCAAAAAGAGGTAGCAAACAGATTTGATTTCAAAGGAGTTGTGGCAGAAATCAATTTAAATGAACAAGCCAAAATAGTAAGCTTAAGTAGTTCTAGTGAGCAGAAGATAGATGCACTAAAAGATATTCTTATCTCTAAACTGATTAAAAGAAATATTGCTGGTAAATCATTAGAAGAGGTAAAAACAGAAGGCATTTCTGGAGGAAACACCAAAATTATCTATAAAATAGTAGACACTATAGAGAAAGATGAAGCCAAACAGATTGTAAAAGAGATTAAATCTTTAAAGCTTAAAGTTACCCCTTCTATCCAAGGTGATGAGGTACGTGTATCAGGTAAAAAGATTGATGATTTGCAAAAAGTGATGAAAGCTGTCAAAGAACTCGATTTAAAAGCTCCTTTAGTTTTTGGAAACTTCAAATAGATGGCTATTGATAATTTTGCTCATAAATCTAAATCTTGGGACATGAACTCTAAACGGGTTAAAAATGCAAAAGCGATTGCTCAAAAGATTATTGAAGGTATTGAATTAAAACCAACCATGAAAATTATGGATTTTGGAGCAGGAACAGGACTTTTAAGCTATTTTATTGCTCCTTTTGTTGATACCATTGTGGCTGTAGATAACTCTCCATCAATGTTAGAGAAATTTAAAGAGAAAGCCCATGAGTTTGAATCTAAAACTCAAATTATAGAGTTAGATTTAAGTAGAACCACTCTGGATGAAAAATTTGATGGTATTATCTCTTCAATGACCATTCACCATGTAGAAGATACCAAAGCTCTTTTTAAAAAGTTCTATAATATGTTGGAAAAAGATGGATTTATCGCCATTGCTGACCTTGATAACGAAGATGGAACATTCCATAGTGATAATAAAGGGGTCTTTCATTTTGGTTTTGATAAAGAAGCTTTAGAGAAAATAGCCATCGAAATAGGATTTAAAAATATCCATTTTGAGTTGGCAAGTACCATTAATAAGCCCCATGCTGATTTTACTATTTTTTTAATGTTGGCAACAAAATAGAACTTCGTAAATTGATTTAATTCCTGAATATAAAAAAACATTTTGTGTTCAAGAATTAAGCAAAATAGCCATTAAAATTCTTTACAGCTATCTTACAACTATCTCA
>Ga0256843_1002871_pt1 | contig 12348 bp, 12 predicted proteins | sample AlvinellametaG_FD_191572 | JGI IMG/M metagenome (GOLD analysis project Ga0256843, IMG submission 191572) | Pompeii worm associated microbial communities from hydrothermal vent at the East Pacific Rise, Pacific Ocean - Alvinella | ecosystem: Host-associated > Annelida > Integument > Unclassified ... | reverse complement strand
TTTAAAAGGGTAATGATTGTAGTAGAATCGCTAATTATTAGTTTCACTTTAAAAACTCTTCTATACCTTTTAAATCCTCTTGTAGTTTATAATCTGTAACTGGTATGTTTAGAGTTGCTAAATACTTCATAGTTTCACTCTTTGTAAGTTTTAGAGATTTAGCAAGTTGAGACAGAGATATATCCCCATTTTCAAAGGCTTTTAATACTAAATTTTCTAATAATCCGTGGCGTAAAATATCATCTTCAAAAGAGGTTGCAATACCTAATGGCTTACCCCTTTTCGTAATTAAAACAAACTCATTATTCTCTAAAGATTTAGTAAAAACAGCAGGATTTACTTGTAAATCTCTTATACCTATACTTTTCATATTAAGCCTTTAATACTTATAGTTATAAGTATATAATAACTATTTAAGGCTTAATTAACTCTTAATCATAAACTATATCTACAAATCACTACTCACTAATTACTAATCACTAACAAACTAAATAGCTCCTTGGTCTATCATAGAATCGGCTACTTTTTTAAAACCTGCTATATTTGCGCCTATTATTAGGTTGCCTTGGTTATTGTACTCTTTGGCTGTTTCGTTTGCGGTTTTAAATATTTTTTTCATAATTTGGCGAAGTTTAATATCTACCTCTTCAAAGTTCCATTGTGTCATAGAGGCGTTTTGGCTCATCTCTAGTTGAGATGTTGCAACACCTCCGGCATTTGCTGCTTTTGCTGGAGAAAATAGCACTCCATTTTGTTGCAAATACTCTATTGCATCTGGGGTTGTTGGCATATTAGCACCCTCATTTACTAATTTACAGCCATTTTTAACAAGTGCTTTTGCATCATTTAAATTAAGCTCATTTTGAGTAGCGCTAGGAAATGCCACATCACAAGGTATTTGCCAAATTGCATGAGCATCTTTTGGGTAATGAGTAATATCTATATACTCACTATCTGGATGAAGCTTTGCATAAGCACTTAAAGACTCTCTATGAATCTCTTTAACAGCCTTTAGTGAAGCTACATCAATTCCAGATTTATGATAAATTGTACCTTTAGAGTCGCTACAAGCAACAACTTTTGCACCCATATCATAAAGCTTTTCTATTGTATAAATTGCAACATTCCCTGAACCTGATACTACACAAGTTTTACCATCTAGTGAGTCATTATATACATTTAAATGCTCCCAAGCAAAGTATACCGAGCCATAGCCAGTTGCTTGTTTTCTAGCAAACGAGCCACCCCAATTTACACCTTTACCAGTAAGTACGCCATCAAATTCGCCTGTAAGCTTTTTGTACTGTCCAAATAGATAGCCTATCTCTCTTTTGCCAACGCCTATATCTCCAGCTGGAACATCGCGGTTTTTACCAATATATTTATATAACTCATTCATAAAACTTTGGCAAAATCGCATTACTTCATTATCGCTTTTGCCTTTTGGGTTAAAATTGCTACCACCTTTTGCACCACCAATTTGCAAATTTGTTAGAGCATTTTTAAAAATCTGCTCAAATCCTAAAAACTTAATTACACCCAAATTTACAGTAGGATGAAATCTAAGCCCACCTTTATATGGACCAATGGCAGAGTTAAACTGCACTCTATATCCAAGATTTGTTTGTACCTTGCCTTTATCATCAACCCAATTTACACGAAATATTATACTTCTCTCTGGTACTACAATTCTTCTTAAGATATTGTAATCAAAGTATCTACTATCTGCTGCTAAAAGAGGTTTTATAGAGTATAAAACCTCTTCAACTGCTTGATAAAACTCATCTTGTCCGGGAGAGCACTCTTTTATGCTATATAAAACATTTTCAATTTTGTTTTCCATTATAATTACTTATATTGCTTTATTAAAGCAGAAAACTCCTCTTGACTCATACCACCCTCTCTACTATCTACCTTTACACCATTTTTAAAGATTTGAATAACCGGATATCCATATTTTATACCAAAAGTTGTAAATGGGTCATTTACTGGGTCGCCATTAATTTCATAAAATTGAACACTATTAGAGAACTTTCTCTTTACACTATTATATACAGGCTTAAATGCTGCGCAATTTCCACACCAAGGTGCCCATATATATACTACTTTTAAGCCTTTTCCTTGAGTTATAGTATTATAAGCACTTGCTGGAACTGCTTTTGCATAGATAAAAGCTGTCGAAACTAAAGCAGCCAAAGTTAATTTAATTATATTTTTCATCATTTATATCCTTTTTTAGCATATTATACAACAAAAATTAAAATTTATAGAAGATATTTTGTTAGAAGTTAAAATTTATTAGACTTCTTGCATAACCCTATATTTTGTAAATCATTTTTAGTGTGTATTAGATTTTATAAAATATACTCGAAGTCCTAGCCTTAACTAAGTCAAGAGGATATTTTATGAAAGATGATGCACAATAAAAATTATAGACTTATATAAGGTTATGCAAGAGGTCTATTAAACTAAGAGAGTAAATCTCTTAGCTATTAAATGTTTTTACTGCTTCAAGCATCTCTAATCCAGCTTCATTTACACTATTTTTACCTAAATATTTAGCCTCTCTTGCCGCAATATAAGCCTTATCAAAGCTCTCTGGGCTTAAACCACTCTTTTTGATAGCCTCTTTAATATTTTTAGGCATTATTCTAATTTTTTTCTCTTTTACATAAAGGCTTCCAGTCTCAGCAATAGCTTTTACTACTCTATAAATTGTTGGGTTAATTGGTGCGCCAAATCCAGCAGGAACGGCGCTCATTGCTTTATCCATTACTTTTCCAAACTCTGTTTCTATAATATGTCCTTCAGCTAAAACCTCAACAAAACCTCTAGCTTCTACTTTATCTAAGCCCTCTAAGATTCTCTCTTGCTCTTCTTCATTTTTACCCTCAAGTAGCTCATCTACACTAATTCCACGCTCTGGAATCATCTTAAATACATCAGCTTCCCACTTAGTTAAATATGGCATTTTTGGCTTATAAGCTAAACACTCATATAAAAGCCCACTGCTACTTGCTTCAAAAGTTCCAAGCACTCTCTCTTTTCTAGCTTCTATAATCCACTCTCTATTTGGTACCTCAAACTCTCTATTAGAAGCAGTTAGTGTCTTAATACTCCAAGAGTGAATTGAGCGAGAATCTTGCTGATCTTCAATTACCTTTTTACCATCTTGTGTTACAAAATATACACTCTTACCATTCTCGCTTACACCCTCTGTAATTAAGCCAAACGCCTCAAGTGCATATAGATACTCTCTAATATCAAAGTTATCATCAAACCACTTTTGCATATCTTTTGCTTCGCTAAACTTTTTAGCAATCTCTTGCTTTTTCTTAGGCATCTCATCTAAGCGTCTGCCATACTTTTCAAGTAGTTTTTTATACTCTTTAATCTTTCTATCTACAACTTCTTTTTTAATCTCTTCTAAAGTTGGAACTTCTTCTGGGTTAGAGGTATATTTCTCATCCCAAATCTTTTGAATAGTTTTAAGTGTCTCAGCCTCTTCTTTTGAAATTGCAAAAGATTTAAACTTAATTGGTGCTTCTTGATTTAAGAGTCTATAAACCTCTAAAGCCTTCTCTCCAGCTATAGTTAAAGAGTCGATATCTTCTACATATCCTCTAACCTCTAGCTCTACTAATACATCTAAATCTACCTCTTCACCATCAGCAACTTTTGCTAAATCTTCTAAAATAGATAGATCTAAAACACTACCCTCGCTAATAAATCCACCATAAGTTAAAGTCTCTTTTACAGCCTGTCCAAGACCTGTAAATGTAAAGTAATCGCCATTTGGTACAGAGTATGCAATTAGGCGCATTGCTTCTAGTAAATCTTTATTATTCCCCTCTATTGGCAGATAATGAGCATCTGTTGGTCCTGTTGGCGACTTTCTAATATACTCTGCTAATATTGTATCAATAGCAAGTTCTGGTGTAGTCTCTTTATACGCCTCATAAACTTTTAGTGCAGCCTCTGTTAGCTCACCATCTTCATTAGCAAAACCTCTGCTTTGTAGTGGCTCTTGCGAAATTTTAGTTGTTTTGTTTTTATTCTCAACTGCTGCTGCAATCATAGCAATAATTACTGAGCCTATCCATCTATGATTATCCTTCCAGCTATCGATATCCTCTATCTTATCTTTTACACTTGCAAGTGCATTTGCTACTATCTCTCCACCATATGTAAGCTCTATCTCAGATGGTGTTAAAAAAGTTACTAAATTTGCCAAGTTAAGCTCTTGTACAGCCTCTGTATTTAAGCTTTTTACATCAAGATTTTTAAAATCTCCATTTAATAAATCAAGCAAAATCTTTGCAGCTTCTTTTTTTATAATCATATATCATCCTTTAGTTTTTGTTTGGAATAATACAAAAATTTACCAAAATCTTTTGCAACTTATATAGCAAAGATTAAGTTTCTCTTTTTTTATATTGTATATATGATATAATCTTATAAAAGTTATCACAAAGGCTAAGATATGGCAATAGATAAAAAAGAGCTAAGCAGTGAGCAACATACACTATATACTGAAGTTGTAGCAGAGAAAAAAACTCTTGTAGATAAAGAGAGAAATCTTTACGAAGTAATACCAAAACATACTGTATATCGCATATTTGTAGGTAGATTTTTTGAACTTAAAAAAGGGTTACACACTGTATTTAACGAGCTTAAACAAGCAAAAAAAGATGATAAATTTGAGATTATTATAAACTCTGTTGGCGGTTTTGTAAATGAGGGAATGCAGTTTTTTAATATAATTAATGAAAAATTTAGCAATAGTACAACAACTTATTTAGATAATCGCGGTTATAGTATGGGTGCTTTGCTATTTTGTATGGGTTCAAAAAGGGTAATTTATCCATACTCAGATTTAATGTTTCATAACTATGCTGGTGGAGCTCATGGAAAAGGTGGAGAACTAAAAGCACAAGTTAAGCACTTTGATACACTTATTAAAAGCTTCTTTTACGATATTATCGTAAGACAAGGCTTTTTAAGCGAAGATGAGTTTAAAAAGATGCTAATAGGCAAAGATTACTGGTTTGATGCTAAAAAACTATGCAAAAGAGGTATAGCAACCCATGTAATAGTAGATGGCAAAGAGATAACAGCAAAAGAGTTTTTAAAATTATTAAAAAAGGTTAAAAAGGGTAAATAATTTACCCTAAATTATAGTTACTGAATCTAGTTCTTTAAGTCCATTATTACAGATTGTAACTCTATTTTCTATACTGTTTTTTAATCTTATATCATTTTCTTCTAAAGCTTTTCTTGAGTTTTCATTATGGTATAGATGATATGCAATCGCATTAAATTTTAAATTAAACCTTTTCCCACCACTATTTAGAAACCTTGCTACAAAATCACTATCTTCTCTACCCCAACCTATAAAATTATTATCAAATCCATTAATCTTTTCAATATCAGATTTATATATAGAAAAATTGCAAGTTTTTACACCTCTTAAACTTAGCGTCTCTTTAGAAAATATTTTAGATAAAATATTTGAGCGTATAGAATTTTTTCTATTCTTTAAACCTTTGGAGAAAAAGGATAATTCTTTATACTCTTTTAATAGTTGATTTGTAGTTTGTTTTGTTGTTAAAACTCTTGAACCTTGAATATATCTACCTTTTTTAGCATGTTTTATATGATCTTTTACAAAATATTTATCTAAAATAATATCACCATCTATTCCTATTATATACTCATAACTACTTGTAGCAATCGCCATATTTCTTATTCTTGCAGCTCTAAAACCTTTATCTTCTTGCCAACAGTGTATAATATTTATTGGAAAATTTTTTTTATAGTTTTTAATTAACTCTTTTGTTTCATTATTACTTCCATCATCTGCTATAATTACTTCATTTGGTAATATTACCTGTCTTTTTATACTTTCTAAAACAAGTTTTAAGGCATCTGACCAATTATAAGTTGTAATAATTAAAGAGATTTTCATTTGCTATCCTTAGTAGATATAAATATTATAGTAATCTTTTTAAATTGTATTAAATATTTTATTAATATTAGCATTACCCAAAAACAGAGCGAACAAAAAGCAAGGTTGCAAATATAAAAATTAGCATTACTCCAAAGAATTTTTGATAGTATTTGCTATTTATCATTGTAGATACTATTTCTCCTGCAAGTGTCGTAATAATTAAAAATCCATATAGTATGAATAGTAAGAATGTTACATTTTGTGGAGGGTTTAGAGGTTTATCATCTACTAATATAAAATTTGTTAGACCTACAACTACTATCCATAAATATAACAATACACTAAAAAATGCAGCCCAAAACAAAAATTGGATTTTAGGACTTCTTCTTTGCATATATCCCCTTTTAATTGCTAAAATAATTATATCTTATATAATATGAAATAAAGTTTTTTTTGATAAAATCAGGCCAAAAAAGGAAATAAAATGGCAGTAGCAGAGAATATTGGTTGCAAAAATGAAAGTTGTATTAAAAGAAGTGAGTGTAAAAGGGCATTAATATATAAAGATGGTACAGCAGTAGAGATAAAAAGCTTTGGAGGAACTCCTCAAAAAGGGTGTGGAAAGTTTATTGCTATAAAAAAATAGATAAAGTAATCTAAAATTTAAATGTAGATTTACCATTTTTTGGGGCTACTCTTTGCTTATGTGCTATAATTATTTTAGCAGTTTAATTAAAGAGTGGTGGGGAAAATGGTAAATTCTATTAAATATATATTTTTTATTCTACTTATAGTAGTAGTATATGGGTGCAGTGAAAGTAAATTAAAAGATAAAAATAATAATCAAGTAGAACCTCCGGCTAAAGAGCAAACTCAAAATAATCAAAATACAAAAATATCTAAACCTCCAATAGCAAAAGATGACACTATTTTATTAGAACAAAATAAGGCTATCTTAATAGATGTACTAAAAAATGATATAAATAATACTCAAGAAAAGCTAAAAATACAATCTATTACAAATCCAAAACATGGCAAAGCCGTAATAAAAGATAATAAAATAGAGTATATTCCAAATATAAATTATATAGGCGAAGATAGCTTTGCGTATGTAGTAGTAGATAGTAATGGTTTAGTGAGTAAAGCTGTTGTAAATATTAAAATAGAGCCTAAGCCAAATAACGCTCCAATAGCAAAAGATGACACTATAACTTTAAAAGAGAATCAAACCATTACAATAGATGTATTAGCAAATGATAGTGTTCAAGATAGTGATGCTTTAAAAATAAAGAGTTTAACAAATCCACTTTATGGTAAAGCAAAAATTGAAAATAATAAAATTGTTTATATTCCAAATAGAGATTATATAGGCGAAGATAGCTTTGAGTATGTAGTAGTAGATAGTAATGGTTTAGTGAGTAAAGCTGTTGTAAATATTAAAATAGAGCCTAAGCCAAATAACCAGTTATCTATTAAAGATGATTATATTACAATTAACGAAGATACAAAAACTCAAATAGATGTACTAGCAAATGATGGTAATAAATCTTTAATCATTAAAGCAGTTACACCTGCTAAATATGCAAGTGTATATATAGAAGATAATAAAATTACCTATAATCCAAAGCAAAATTATAATGGAAAAGATAGCTTTAGTTATAGTGTAGAAGATAAGCAAGGCAATAGTGCAAGTGCAACTGTATATATAACAATAAAAGCTATTAATGATGCTCCAGTTGCAGTGGCTAAAATATCTCCCACTACATCTATTAAAGGAGATGAGGTTACTTTAGATGGCTCTTTAAGTTTTGATGTGGATAGTGATAATTTAACTTATGAATGGCAAGATAATGGTACTTTTTTATCTAGTAGCAAAGTTGTTAAAAAGAGTGATTTTAGTGTAGGAGAACATACTATTAAGCTAATTGTATCAGATGGAAAATTAAATAGTAAGGTATCTGCTAAAATAGAGGTAAAAGAGAATAATACCCAACCTAGCAGATTAAAAAAGTCGGGGCAAACAGTAAAATATGAAGATTTTGATGATGGAGATTATCAAGCAGGGGTAGAGTTTAATTATGATAGAGATAATAGCAAAGATATTGTAATAGATTATGTTACTAATTTAGAGTGGCAAGATAATAAAGAGTTAAAAAATATACGAAAAAATTGGAATGATGCAAAAGAGTATTGCGATAAATTAGAGCTTGGTGGATTTACAGATTGGCGACTCCCAACAAGAGAAGAGCTATATAGTATAATAGATTTTAGTAGAGTAAATAGCGCTTATAGTGCCATTTTTGCTAATAGTTCATCAGATTACTATTGGACATCTACAACCTCTTTAAAAGATAATGCTAAAGCTTGGGTAGTCTATTTTTATAATGGTATGTTATCTCTTGAAGACAAAGATAGTGCAGTAAATATTAGATGTGTAAGAGAACATAAATAAGGAGATTTTATGCGATATATACTATTTTTAACCATTTTTACACTTATAATAAGTGCTAAATATACTCAGGTAGAAAATAGAGTCTTAGATGATAAAACAAATTTAGAGTGGCAAAATGATGATAAAGTTAATTCAGTTTATCTAAAATGGAGTGATTCTATAAAGTTTTGCGAAGATTTGGAATTAGATGGATATAAAGATTGGCGACTTCCAAATATTGTAGAGTTAGCCTCTTTAATAGATGATACACAAACACAACCAGTTATGTCTAAAATATTTAAAAATTCAGCAGGGGACTTTTGGTCTTCTACAACAAAAGCAGAAGATAGTAGCCAAGCTTGGATAACAATTTATAATTATGGCATTCAATACTACCAAGATAAAAGTGAGCAAAATTATGTAAGGTGCGTTAGAGGCGGTTTGTAGGCGAAAATATATTATTAAAAAATTTGAATAATTTGCTCCAAAAAGCTATTTGTGTGCTATAATTACTCACTTTAAATAAGGTGATTAAAGTGAATATAATTATTGCAGGGTGTGGTAAAGTAGGTTTTTTACTTGCTAATACATTAAGTTTTGCACATAATATCTTTATTATAGATAAAAACAAAGATGCAACTTCAAAGTTGCAAGAAAATTTAGATATTTTAACAATAACAGGGGATATAAAAGACCCAAATACATACAGGAATATAGATGCCGATGTAATTGATCTATTTATTGCTGTAACAAATAGTGATGAGGCAAATATTATATCATCTTTAATAATAGATGGTATATTAGAGGTAAAAGAGAAGATTGTACGCGTACAAAGTAGCTATTATAAAGAGACAAATATAAAAGAGCGGCTAAATATACAAAAGTTTATAATGCCATTTCTTATTAGCTCTAAGAGTATAAAGTCTCTTATTAAATATCCAAAAATCAATAATATCAAAAGTTTCAAAAATAGTGATTTTAAACTTATATCTGTTTATGCAACAAAAGATTTCCTAAAAGAGGAGCTAGATGAACTTCTTGACTCTACAAAAGAGGTGATTTTAGCTATAGAGAGAGAAAAAAAGCTTTTTATTACCCAAAATACTCAAATTTTAAAGGGAGATTTAGTCTATATTCTAACTAGCAAAGATAATATTGTAAGAGTTAGTAGTATATTTAATAAAGAGCTTCCAAATGAGATAAAAAGGTGTGCTATCTTTGGGTGTAATGAAATTAGTATAGAGATTGCAAAAGTCTTAATCGAAAATAAAAAGAGCGTAAAAATAATAGATAAAGATATAAAAGCGTGTCAAATTGCTCAAGAAGAGCTTAATGGAGAAGCTGAAATTATTAATACAATCTATAATAACGATGAAGATATCTTTATAGATGAGGGTATTGATAGTGTAGAGTTTTTTATATCTACCTATAAAAGTGATGAATTTAATATAATTAAGTGTCTTGAGGCAAAAGAGTTTGGTATTAAAAAAGTAATTGCTACAAATAATGAAAATAGTTACTATAATTTGATGCACTCACTAAATATAGTTACTCTAAGAGGCGAAAAGATAAGTGCATATCATAAGATTTTAGAAGAGATTAATAGTTCTGAAATTATTGTAGAGAAGTACTTTTGTGGTGGTAAAGGTGTAATATTTTTTAGAAAGTTAAATAGTAAGTTAGTCGGTAAAAAGATTAAAGCTCCAAAATTTAAAGAAGCGTTATTCTTTACAATAGAGAGTTCTAAACTTGAGCCTTTAAATGGAGATGAAATAACAAACCAGAGTGCAATTATAGCAGTTTGTACAAAAGATTTATATGAAGATATTAGGCAATGGTTATATGAGCTTTAAAAATATTTTAAAAGTATTTGCAACAATAAATATTATTTTATCTCTATTTTTTATGTTAGATATTGGTATTGCAATTATATATCATGAGCATTATTATAAATTTTTAGATTTTTTATTGATATTTATAACATTTAATGCACTTGTTTTTGCTACATTATATAAGCATAAAGTAGATTTAAAAATAAGAGGAAGCATAATTACAGTTAATCTAATTTGGTTAATTTTAGGTAGTGTTGGAGCTGTTCCGTTAATGCTTTATAGTCATCTAAATTTTGCATCTGCATTTTTTGAAGCAATTAGCGGCTTTACCACAACAGGAGCTACTGTATATCAAGATATAGAATCTCTTCCTCATATGGTTTTGTTTCATCGTTCATTAATGCATTGGCTTGGTGGAATGGGAATAGTAGTTTTAAGTGTGGGACTTTTATCTATAATTAATCCAAATGGAGGATTATCACTATTTAAAGCAGAGGCTACTGGCGTTTCAATAGATAAAATAACCCCAAAAATCAAAGATACTGCAAAAACCCTTTGGCTTGTGTATATTGTTTTAACCCTTGCTGATGCACTACTGTTAAAATTCTTTGGTATGGGCTGGTTTGATGCCATAAATCACGCATTCTCTACAATCTCAACCGGTGGATTTTCTACTAAAAATAGCTCCCTTGGATATTGGGGAGATAATTTGGCAATAGTTTGGATTACAACACTCTTTATGATACTCTCTGGAATTAACTTTATTGCCCATATAAAGCTATTTAATGATGATTTTAGCGGATATAAAACAAGCGAGGTTAAGTGGTACTTTATAATATTCTTTACACTATCAATTTTACTAACATATTATTACTATTTAAATGTTGGTAATAACTTAATTAAAGCCTCTGCCCACTCATTTTTTACAATAGCATCTGTTTTGACAACAACCGGTTTTGCCACAACAAACTGGGCTACTTGGGGGAGTGGCGCTATTGTTTTAGTCTTTATTGCAATGTTTATAGGAGGAAATGCCGGAAGTACAGCAGGTGGTGTAAAAGTAATTAGATATGTAATTATTTTTAAGAGTATTTTTAGTGAATTAAAAAGAGTTATAAAGCCAAATAGTATGATATCAGTATTTGTAGATGGCTCAAAAGTAGGAGATAAAGTAATCTTATCTGTATTTGTATTTTTCTTTCTATTTTTACTAACAAATGTAGTTATATTTTTATATTTATTATTTAATGGACACGATGCCCTAACTTCACTATCTGCTGCCTTTGCTATAGTAGGCAATATAGGTCCGGGTTTTGGCAATGTAGATCCAGCCTCAAACTTTGCATTCTTTAGCAGTACAGAAAAGATTGTTCTAGCTATTGCAATGATTATTGGTCGTTTAGAATGCTTCACACTATTCGTACTATTTAGCCCTAGCTTTTGGAAGAGGTTTTAACCTCAAATATATATCTTGTAAATACCTATTTTTAGAGGATAATCATAGGCATTATTGCCTCTAAACTTGAGTGTTATTTTAATAAAGTTAGTTTGTTTTAGAGTTAAGTACCTGTCCATAATATATGAAGAGGTTATTGCCATTAAGTTAAGCTTTTGGAAGCGGTACTCTAGTGCCACTAAGTGCTAAACTTAAAATGAAGCTAAAACTATTTCCAATGAATTTTTCTTAACTTAATGGCATTGGGGTAAAGAAAAAGATTACCTATAAAACAATGCCTTTACCCTAAAATAAACTTTTAAAGCTTAAGAAAATGGCATTACACCCAAGCCGTTATCTTAACCGAAGAGAAGTAAATTTTACTAATTCATTGGTATTGGACTTTAGCTTTTTTATATACAAACTGAAGTCTTATACTTTTTATTTTGGATAGATATTTAAGACATGGGTTAAAACCTTTTTAAATAAGCAGTAATCTATTAAATATTGTGAAATTAAAATTTTGGTGGAGGTGAGGGGAATCGAAGATTATTTATTTAAGGGGCTTTGTGGCTCATATCTAAATAAAACCCCCTAAAATTTTTAGTGTTTAGTGTAAAATATTTTTAAATTTATCTTGTTATCATTATAGCACTTTTAGTTTTATGTACATAAATAAATATCTAAAACCTTTTAAAAT
>Ga0256843_1002870_pt1 | contig 12350 bp, 12 predicted proteins | sample AlvinellametaG_FD_191572 | JGI IMG/M metagenome (GOLD analysis project Ga0256843, IMG submission 191572) | Pompeii worm associated microbial communities from hydrothermal vent at the East Pacific Rise, Pacific Ocean - Alvinella | ecosystem: Host-associated > Annelida > Integument > Unclassified ... | reverse complement strand
TCTCTAAACCCCTTTACTGTTCTAATTAGAAGTTCATGTTCATCTGTTGGAAAGAGGTTAATAGAGGCTACTACTATATTTCTATAGCCTAACATATCCACATCAGCCAAAACTTGAGGTAGATTTTTATACTCTATTCCTCTTCTCTTTAAATCCTTTAATACCATTCTTGAACTAAATGAGAGAAATATATCTACTCCTTTAAATCTCTCTTCTACCTCTTTCTTTAACTCTAAATAGATATTTTGTTCAATTACTGAACCAAAACAGGAGAGTATTACAGCCTTATCCCTCTTATAGTGTCTATATCTTTTCATTTTTTTCCATAGTTTATGTTTTTTTTGAGGTGGAATTGTAGCATAAAAGAGTGATTTTTATGAACTACTATAAATTTTTACTAACGTAAGTCAAAAATCTATCTCCCCCTACTTTAATAATTCAGAGGGAGAATTCTTTTTGAAAAGTTAACTAAACTATCTACTCTTTAATTGAAATTGCAAATTTTGAAGCAAAAAATTATCCTCATCTCCCTTAGCATTAGCCTCCTCTAAGTTTGCAGTTCCACTCTCAGATATTATCTTTTGCCCCTCATCACTTAGAGCAAAATCTATATACTTTTTAGCTAAACTATTGTGCTCTTTATCTCTTAAATATAGATATAGTGCTTGTCTCATTTTATATTTTCCAGACAAAATATTCTCTTTTGTAGGCTCTACACCATCAACTTTCAACATCTTAATACTCTTATCTTTGCTAGAACTTATTATATTATCTATTCCAAAAGCATTCTCGTCAATAGCTATTGCTTCTCTAACAAAACTTGAACTATCTACAACTTTAGCCTTTTTTGAAAATGTTTTATTTAAATCATTAAATAAAAGCTCTCTTGCAGTCAAACCAATACCAGAACTATTTCCATCTCGAACAATAAGATGAATCTCTCTATCTTCTCCTCCCAACTCTTTCCAATTTGTAATCTCTCCAGTTAAAATCTTCTTTATATCTTCTGTAGATATATTATCAATCTTATTTTTAGGATTTACAATAAAAGATAAAGCTCCCCATGCAACTTGTGTAGCCCAAACTCCCTTTTCACTCTCTAATATATCTCTACAACCAGAACCAATCTCTACTTCACCACTACTCAAACCCTTTAAAACAAACCTATCTCCACCCCTCTCATTTAATATAATCTTTACATTATGACTCTTCTCAAAAGCCTTATTTAACTCCTTAATAAAAGCTACTCTAGTAACTCCACAAGCATACATCTTTAACTCTTTAGCATTTAAACTAAAGCTAGAAAGTATAAAAAATATTAAAATAAAAACTCTATTTCCCATTATCTCCCCCTAAAATTTAAATTGATACTGCACTAAAAAAGCATCATCTCTATAGCCACCAAGACCACTCCACTCTCTCTTATCTCCAGAGGCCACAACGTAATTTAGTTGCACTCTATGCGCATTTTGCTTCTTCTTTTGATTTCTACTCATTTTCGAATTTTTAGCCTCCAAATATAAATTTACCCCAATATAAGTATTTCCCAAATTACTTTTAATGCCATCTCTCTTAGACTCCCCTTGAATATGTTTTGTAGCAAACTCTACACTATCTGTTATATAGTATGTCCCTGTTAGAGCAATTGTCTCTTCATCCCAATCTTTTACACCCCTTAAATTTTTAGCATTAAAATACTCTACTTTAACATTTGCTCTATCTATATGAGAATCAAAACCGATATTTAAAGCTTTATAGTCTTGAGTATCCTCCCCTAAAACAACACCATTAACAACAGTGCCTTCTATACCTCCAGCCCTCTTAGATATACCATAAGAGACTTCAGCATGAAATAGCTCTGTCCAATCAAACATCAATCTCGCACTATAAGCATTTGCATCTCCAGCATGAGCATTTACAACAGCACCACTTCTTCCAGCTTGATTTGCTATCATCAAATCATAACCAAACCCCTTCCAAGCTCTCTCATGCCCCATCTCAAAACCATTTACCCTACCATAATCTCCAAAACCAATATCTCTACCAGATATCATCAAACCCATACTTCTCTCAAATGCTAACTGCTTATCAAATCCCCTCTCTACTACATCTAAATTCCACCCTGGTATGGTAAAACCCATTCCAACTGGCTGTTTTAATAACCCAAGTTTAATGACAAAACTCTTATTTACCATATAAGAGCCAAAAGCATCTTTTACCATATCGGGCAAACCCACCCCAGATTTATCAGTATGAGCTTTATTAAAATCTATAAAAATTTTACCTCTTACCCTCCCTACAGAGTATTTCCAACCCATTCTAACTCTTTGGGCACCAAATTTAACAATAGAATCTTGCTCTTTAGAAATTACTCCATCTCCTCCTCTAGCCTCCAATTGAGCAAATCCGAAAATCTGTAGTTTCGTATCCTCCTTACCCAACTTACCCTCAATATCAAAAGCCAGTAAATTTGATATACCAAATAGCAATATACTAGCTGTAAATATATTTTTCATAATAAAACCTTTAATAACATTACAGATTTTATCATTTTATAACAATAAATTTTAATTGTCAATAAAATTTAAGCTATTAAAATATAAAAAAATATATTTAAATATGAGATTTAGTATAAAAAGGAGAGTTTAGAAGATAAAATTATAGAGTCTAATTAAAGACTCTATAATCTATTTTACACAATTATTTACTCTTCTATCAAATAGAATATTGCAACTATTAGATTTGTAAAATGCTTTTACTAAAGCTAAAATAGCTAAATCAATTAGAGGTTCTAGAATTACTACTAAAATATATGAAGCTCCAAATATTGCTACATTGTGCAGATTTTCAGCTCCAAATCCTTGCCCATAAAATGCCCAAAATGCTACCCATGAGATAATAGAGCCTTCCCAGATTAGAGATAACTTTAGTAGTTGAGAGTAGCTAATATCTTTATATGGCACATTTTGTGGAATAATCTTTCTACTTGCATAGTATAACACTAACATACTAGCTAAAAGTGTAGTTACATTTATTCCATATTGAGGCAAATCAAAAGGAGCAAAAAAGATACCTTGGATTAAAAGCCCCAGTGCCAACCCTGCCATGGCTGGAGCTACACCAAAGATTAAAAATATGGTAGTCCCCAAAATTAGATGAACTTCGCTTACTCCCACAGGGTAGTGTGGAAAAATCTCAAAACATGTAAATACCACCATTGTAGAGATAATTGTCTTTAGAATAAAAGATACTAAACCATTCTCTTTAATATTATCATAAGCAAGTTTCAACCCAGCCCCAATAACTCCAACAGCTGTAGCATAACCTAATATCATCTTTGCACCCTGCACAACACCAGCTTCTATATGCATAAATCTCTCCTTATTTTAAAATTTATATTTTGCAAAAAATCTAAACATAGAACCATCATCGAACATATCTGAATATATCAAATCTAATGAGTGATTCTTATTTACTTTAAAACTCATACTATAATCTGTCTCATCTTCACCCTTATCAAAGTTTACATGGGTTACTCCAAAATTAAATTTATCAATCTCATACTCCAATGAGTATGCAACTGCCTCTTGATCTTTTACATCTGCTATAGTATGATCTTCACTAGAGGTAAAAAATGGACCTCCACCAAATCCATTTGTAACAACCCCATCAACTCTATTATAAGCAATACCCAAACCTAAATCATGAAAATTTGCCTTCAATTTTGCTCCATAGACACTATTATCATTATCTTGATCACTATATTGAAGACCAAACTCTAAACTATCAGAATTAAAATCTGCCTCTAAATAGTGAAAAGAGATATCATCTAAATCATAATACCAATATTGAGCCTCAACTTCATCTTTAGAATAGATTAATCCTGTAGTAAATACCCCTTTATCATCTAAAAGTTCACTAAACTTCTCTGGAGTTGGAGCATCTACCCCAGCCCACTTATCTAACCAAGCTAAAACTATGGTTGTATTTTCTACATCTTTATTTACAAGGGTATAACCCTCAAAAGAGTTTGGAACCATTCCAATATCATCACTATCAGCATAGGGAGTATCAACAATTTGACGCCCTGCTTTTAGAGTAGTATTTGCTATATTAAATTTAATATATGACTCTCCTAAAATAGAGTAACTCTTTCCATTTGAGTCTAAAAACATGGGCTCTTCATCTCTGCCAAATAGTGCATTTGTTGTAAAAAAAGTTCCAGTAGCACTGAGTCCATTGATTGGCTTTGTAGATAAAGAGACTCTTCCTCCAAACGCTACAGTAGTATCTACTCTATCTAAACTATCCTTTGTTTGAATAGCCCCAAATCTCAATTCTCCCTTATGAGTAATACCCTCTATTGCCTCATCTATTCCACTACCATATAGCAAAATAGAGCTACAAATAAAACTAAATAAATACCTGTGCCTCTCCAAAATAATCCTTTTTTTTAAAATGATACTAATTATCAACTTAATATAAAATTATTAATTACTCTGGAGGAGATGTTTTATACTCTTGATACTCAAAAGCTTTTTTATAAAACTTATAGTTGCTATCTATCCAACAGAGCTTATGGAGTGTAGAATACATAGCAATTGTAGATAATCTAAAGTAGTTTTTTCTATAACCTCTTAAATGCTTCATGCTGTTTAATTTTAACTAAAAAATAATTATTCATACCTAAATACAATATATTAATTAATAAATGTTTTAAAATATATATGGCACAAAAATATAGTGTTTCCTCTATTCGCAATATATATAAAAAAGAAATTTTAGTCATAAAACTATATTAGATTTAATATGTTATCAAGATATAATGAATAAAGACTAAACATAAAATCAAATAAAGGAAATTGATGTCAAAAGGAAAAAAAGTAACAGTTATTGGAACGGGAAATTTTGGCTCAACAGTGGCTTTTATACTTGCTATGAATGGGGCTTGTCATAGTGTCCGACTACTTGGAAGAAACTATAATATAGCAAAAGGAAAAGCTCTAGATATGAGTCAAGCTGCAAATGCTGCTAGACAACACACCATTGTAAGGGCTGCAAAAGGACCAGAGGATATGGTTGATTCTGATATAGTAGTAATTACTGCTGGTGCTCCTAGGACTCCTGGGATGAGTAGAGATGATTTGCTCTTAAAAAATGCCGATATTGTAAAAAAGTATGCTAGAGATATAAAAAAATTTGCACCAAATGCAATCGTAATTGTAGTATCTAATCCACTAGATGCAATGACTTATGTGGCACTAAAAGAGACTGGTTTTCCAAGAGAGAGAGTTTTGGGAATGGCTGGAATTTTAGATAGTGCTAGAATGGCTCACTTTATATATGAAAAACTACAATATGGAGCAGGTCAGATTAGAGCAACTGTAATGGGTGGACATGGAGATACAATGGTGCCTCTTCCAAAATTTACCACAGTAGCTGGAGTGCCAATTGAGGACTTATTAGACTCTGAAGAGATTGGAGAGATTGTTAAAAAGACTAGAAATGGTGGAGCAGAGATTGTAAATCTACTTGGGACTGGTTCGGCATATTATGCACCTGCAAAATCTACAACTGTTATGGTAGATGCAATACTAAGAGATACAAAACAGATACACTCATGTGCTGTAATGTTAAAGGGTGAGTATGGATATAGTGATATTGTATCTGGAGTTCCTGTTATGATTGGAGCAGGTGGAGCAGAGGATATTATAGAGATGGGTCTAAAACCTCTACAGAAAAAAAGATTTGCAGAATCAGTAGCTTCTGTTCAGCAGATGGTAGATAAACTATACGAATTAAAATTTTTTGATAAATAAAATAATCTCCTTTTAACAACCCTAAAATATATATTGAATATAATCCTCTTAAAATATATGTTCTTAACACAAGAGGATTTGATGGGATATACAGATATTATTTCAACTGATGTATTAATTATTGGTGCAGGTGTTGCAGGGCTCTCTAGTGCAATTGAACTTGCCAATAGATTAAAAAGAAAAGATGATAAAAAAAGGATTTTACTCTTAGATAAAGGAGAGAATATTGGCTCTCATATACTCTCTGGTGCTATAATTGAGCCAAAAATTTTTAAGACTCTTTTAAATTCTGCAGAGTATTTTGATATTCCATTTGATACAAAAGTAACAGAGGAGACAACTCTAAAACTAAATGCAGAAGATGAGTTTGAAATCCCCATAAAACTCCCTCAACTCTCAAATGAAGACAACTATATAGCATCTTTAGGAGAAGTTTGCAGATATTTAGCAAAAGTTGCGGAGAAAAAAGGGGTTGAGATATATACAGGCTTTGCAGTAGAAAAGCTAATATATGATAAAAAAAGAGTAGCTGGGGTAAAACTAAAAGATACAGGAGTAAGTAGAGAGGGGAAAAAACTCAAAAACTATCAAGCAGGTAATATTGTAGAAGCAAAAGTTATAATATTTGCTGAAGGCTCAAGAGGACATCTTACAAAAAAGTTAATTGATAGATTCGATTTAGATGAGGGAAAAAACCCTCAAATATACTCTCTTGGAGTAAAAGAGCTTTGGAGTGTTCCAGAGGGAAATATTAAGGCTGGAGAGATATATCACACAATAGGCTTTCCTCTAGAAGATAAGAGAGAGTTTGGAGGGGGCTTTATCTATGGACTTAGCAAAAATAGGGTAGCCCTAGGGCTTGTAGTGGGGCTCGATTATGAAAACCCAAAAACAGATATTCACGCTCTAATGCAGGTCTGGAAGACTCACCCATTTGTATCTAAATTTTTAGAGGGTGGAGAGCTCTTAGAGTTTGGAGCAAAGACAATCCCAGAGGGTGGTTGGAACTCTATTCCAAAATCTTACGGAGAAAACTTTTTAATAGTTGGAGATGGGGCTGGATTTTTATCTACTCTAAAACTAAAAGGTGTTCACTTAGCAGTGGAGTCTGGAATAAGTGCTGGAAAGGCTGTAGCAAATGCTCTAATTTTAGATGATATCTCAGAAGATAGGTTAGCTTATTATGAGAAGTTAATAGAGAGTGGAAATATATATAAAGAGCTATACCCAATTAGAGATACTAGAGCTGTTATGAGAGATGGGATGATTTTAGGAGGGCTAAAAGTGGCTATGCAACTCTTAACTAAGAGTAGCTTTTTTGGAGTCCCAGAGCTTGAGCCCGATATGGATAGGACTAAAAAGGTAAAAGATTGCACATCTCCTAGCACAAAAGAGAGGTTTGAAGATAGATTAGATTTTGATGGAAAGCTTACATACGATAAGGAGAGTAGTGTTTTTTACTCCCATTTAAAATATGATGAGAACCAACCAGTTCATCTAATTATAAATAACCCTGAAGAGTTTAAAAAATCAAATATAGAGCAGTTTGGACTAAGTGAAGAGTATTTCTGTCCTGCTAGGGTATATGAACTGCATGAAGATAGTAGAGGAGAGAAATCTTTTAGAATTCATGCTGAAAACTGTATCCATTGTAAAACTTGTGATATAAAATCTCCAAATGGTGGAATAACTTGGACTCCACCTTATGGAGCAGATGGACCAAACTATAACTATATGTAAGAAGGGGGAGGGAAATATTATGTCAATTACAGTAATTACACTAATAAAGCAGGTGCCTATTCCATCGGAGATGAGAATGGGAAAAGATGGGCTTATGGATAGAACCAATGCAAAATCTACAATCAATAAAGATTGCACCTATGCACTAGAGGCTGGACTTGAGCTAAAAGATAAAGACCCAGATATAAAACTTATAGTCTGCTCAATGGGACCTCCATCATTTAAACAGTCACTAAAAAAGGCTCTAGAGGTTGGGTATGATGAGGCGTATTTACTTAGTGATAGAAGGCTTGGAGGCTCAGATACTTACGCTACAAGTTATGCTCTATCTAAATTAATTCAACATTTGGGTTTTACAAATAGAAGAGATGATTTTATAATTCTAACAGGTCGTCAAACAAGTGATGGAGATACAGCTCATGTCCCATCTCAAGTAGCTGAAAATATGCAAATATCACAAGCTACATTTACAGATACCATTGAATTAAAAGATAAAGAGATTATTGCAAAGAAGATAATAGAGGGGGGGCATCAGATATTAAAACTAAAGCTTCCAACTTTAATCTCATTTACTCCAACAGCTACACCTCTTAGACGCCCATCCCTAATTGATGTAATAAGAGCTAGAGAAAAAGAGATAAAAGTATTTAATGTTGATGATATAAGAGCCGATACTTCAAGGGTTGGACTTAGAGGAAGTCCAACTATTGTATCTAAAGTTAGAACCATAAAGAGTCAAAAAGAGCCTGTTTTAATGGCAGAAGGGGAGAGTCTAATAGAGCTTGTAAACTCTTTAATTGTAAATATTAAATCTAACTCATCTAAGAAATCAAAAGAGGATAGACCAAAAGAGAAAAAAGAGTCAAAAAGAGAGGAGAATTTTGAGGATTTTGAACACATAGACTTTAGAAATGGGGCTAGAGGAGTCTTGACTTGGGCTGAGGTTATTGATGGAGAGATTTCACAAGCTTCACTAGAGATATTAAATCCAGCAAAGGAGTTAGCAAAAGATTTAGGAGAAGATACAAAAGTAAAGACTCTTTTAATAGGAAAAGATGTCTCTAAATTGGCTGATGAGTTAATAGAGTATGGAAGCAATGAAGTTATCTTAGTAGAGAATGCAATATTAGAGGAGTATCAAGTATTACCATTTGCCTCTATATTTGAGCAGGTAATAAAAAGAGATAATCCAGAAATTGTAATATTTCCAGCCTCAATTGCAGGAAGAGAATTAGCCCCTAGAGTTGGAGTAAAAGTAGAGGGGGGAGTTACAGCAGATTGCACAAAGCTAGAGATTGGAAAACATATAAATAAAAAGTTAAAAAAGATATACTCTCCTCTATTAGAAGCTATTAGACCAACTTATGGAGACTCAAAGTTAGCTACTATTATAGGGTTTCAAACTCCTCAAATTGCCACAATTAGAGCTGGGACTTTTAGACTTCCAGTAAGAGAGAAGAGAGAGGGTAAAAAGGAGATTTTTACTCCAAACCTAAGCCATAAAGAGTTTGTTACAAAAATAGTTGAGACTGTAAGAGGAAAAGATAGCTTAGATGAGCTATTTAAGGCCGATATTGTAGTAGGTGGTGGAAGAGGAGCTAGAGAAGATGAGCTAAAACTTATAAAAGATTTAGCAAAAGCCCTAAAGGCTCAAGGAGTAAGAGCTACTTGGGCAGTTAGTAGAGCCGTAGTAGATGAAAAGTTAGCCCCTTATGAGAGACAAGTAGGACAAACTGGAAAGACCATTAGACCAAAGGTATATATTGCAGTAGGAATTAGTGGAGCAATCCAACACATAGCAGGAGTTAAAGACTCAGAGATGATTGTAGCTATAAATAAAAAGGCTAATGAGCCAATATTTAAATATGCAGATTTTGGAGTGGTTGGAGAGTATAGAGATATTCTTCCTCTTTTAATAGATAAAGTAAATAATGGATTTACTTTTGGGGTGGAAGTTCAAAATCAAAATGGCTAGAGTCTTTTGGCTTTAGCTACTTTAGCACTCCAATAAGTCCACTCTTTGCTTTTACTCTCCTCTTCTATTTTTTTTAATCTTGCATACTCTTCAGTAGATAAAACTACTGCTTCTAAACGATTATTTCTTAAAATTCCTATCTTTTCAATGCCTCTACTCTTTAGGCTATTTAAAAGTTTACTTATCTGTTTTGTGAATGTGCTTATTGAAAAAAGTTCATTTTCTGCATATTTTATCATTTTATTTGCCTCTTAATTTTAGTGTAAATTTTACTGTAAATATTACACCCAAAATATTTTAATCTTTTTCCCCCGTCGTAGTGAAGCGAATCTTCACGATAGGGGCGACAAGCGAAGCGCGTCAGTATCCATTAAATAGTTTTCCACTCCTCTTGTAACTTTTCAATTAATCTATTTGAAGTTCCTTTTCCCTTAACAATAAATGGATTAACCAAATATAATCCTCTATCTAATTTTTTAATGAAACCAATTTTTGTAGCCTCTTGCAACATTTTATTAACCCTACTTCTTGTAAATTCATTTTCTTTACAAAATTTAGTAACACTCACTCTCAACTCATTTCTACTATCTATATTTTCAAATAGTTTTCCAAAAATCAATATATCTTTGCTACTTCTACAGAGCTTTGATTGCACCCCAATAAAATCTTCGTAACAAATTTTCAAGTTTAATCTCCTTATGCTATAATATTTGTTACTAATTTCTTTAGTAGCTTCTATAGGATGTAGTTCGCCATTATCATCTACTATGGAAGCTTTAAAAAATTCTACAATTTTAATCTCTTTCATATTTTTTCCTTATTTTTAGATGTCCTATATCTTAGGATAAATAAACTATATCATAGGACAGTTAAAAATCCCTTGAATATCGGAAAAATAGAGTTTTAAAAGAGATTTTAAAAATTACCCCTATATATACTATATATTCTTTTTTTCTTTTTTTATTATATCAAAACTCTAACTCCTCCAAAATATCTTTAATAAGTTTAGATAGTGGTCTTTTACCTATCTCATTTGAGTCTATATATCCACCACTAATAAGTCTTTGTAAATCTTCTCTATTTTTAAAAAGAGTTCCTTCATATTTGTTTAGTAGTTCATCTAAATAGCTACTATCATATATAAACTTTTTTTGAATAAGTTCTAAGATTATATCTTTATGATTTTGGTATCTATCTTCTAATTTAAAGGTTTTAATTATATTCTTAGCTCTCTTATCTATTGTTTTTAGCTCGATATAAAAGCTATCAATAGAGTAATAAAAGCTACTATTTTTTAACTTTAAAGAGAATTTTGCTACCTCATCAAAACTATCAATATATGGGTGTAGATGAGTTTTGATTGAAAAATTTTTATTCCCTTTTAGGCTAGAGTTACAAATGTGACAAGATGGAATTAGATTATAAAAGGAGAGTGATAGTATTGGATATGTTGCTTTATCATAGAAGTGGTCAAACTCTGGTCTTGTTCCATTTTTTATTGTAAAAGTAGAGTTTATATTACAATATGGACAGACATTAACTTGAAGCTTGGAGGCTAAATCATAAGCATTATACTCTTTTTTCTTAGCAGTAAAATTTTTATATTTTCCTATCATAAAAGTATATTCCTCTTTCCTACCCTCTGCCCACTCTGCTATCTCATGCAATTTTTTAGGCTCTGCTGTAATAACCTCCTCTAGGCTATATTTACAACTTTTTGGAAACTCCTTTAGTTTATTTTTTAGATTTTCAAAATGCTCCTTTACAAACTTATCTAAATTTTTATGAGTTATCTTTACCATTTTCTAACTCTTCTAATCTCTTCTGCATATCTAAAATCTGCTTTCTTAGATTATCTATCTCATCGACCTTTTTTAACCTTTTACTATCTAACATCTTTTGGAGTTGATTTTTTATAATTGGCTCTCCAATAATAGATATTATCTTCTCACAATACTCTAACTCCTCTTTTTCTAAGTTTGATTTATTTAAAAGTTCAATAACCTTATCAATTTTACTCCTTGCAAACTCTCCTATAAGCCCCTCTTCCATAAAAAAACTATCACTCAAAAGCGTATGAATATTTGCCCCAAAGGTCTGCTTTTTCTCTTTTAGTCCATCTACTACTATACAATTTCCCTCTTTATCTGTATCTAAAAATATAATATTCTCTTTTGGTAAGTCTGAAATTAAAAATGGGGAGTGGGTTGTTAAAATTATATGAATTTTTTTATCTGGAAAATTATCTTTTATAAATTGCACAATATAGGAAATATATTTTTTTTGCCAATTTGGGTGTAAAAAGCTTTCACCCTCATCTATTAATAAATTAATATTATAATTTTGATTATTATCCTTTATTAGAATATATAAGTTAATAAATTGTGAAAATAATCTTTTTTCTCCACTACTCAAATCATTATAACATCTTAATCCATTTTTATTATGACATATATCTATATGAAAAAAGTCTATATATTTATAAATTAATTTATAAATATCAGTCTTTTTTATTTCTGCTATATTCCCTAAAAAACTATTCATAGTTTTTAAGAGTAAATCAGAATTTAATATTTCTATATATTCTAAAAAAGAATTATCTTTATTATTTATAATATTTTCGATTTTTATAATATTTTTTATAATATCTTTTTTATTTTTTTGAAAAAATATATTTTCTAGTAATTCTAAGTCTATTTCTTTGTTATATTCTAATAATTTTGTAAATAGAAATAATATATAGTGTTGTTCATATGAAAATTGGTTTATATCTCTATCTCTGATATGTTTTTCATAAAATGATTTAAACCAAATTT
>Ga0256843_1002869_pt1 | contig 12353 bp, 12 predicted proteins | sample AlvinellametaG_FD_191572 | JGI IMG/M metagenome (GOLD analysis project Ga0256843, IMG submission 191572) | Pompeii worm associated microbial communities from hydrothermal vent at the East Pacific Rise, Pacific Ocean - Alvinella | ecosystem: Host-associated > Annelida > Integument > Unclassified ... | reverse complement strand
TCAAGCAAGTGGCATCAGGTCGCTTTGGTGTTACTCCAGCATATTTAAGAAGTGCAGAAGAGATCCAAATCAAAGTTGCACAAGGTGCAAAACCGGGTGAGGGAGGACAGCTTCCAGGACATAAAGTAACTCCATTAATTGGTAAACTTCGTCATACTGTTCCGGGTGTTACACTTATCTCACCTCCACCACACCATGACATCTACTCTATTGAAGATTTGGCACAGCTTATCTTCGATATGAAACAGGTAAATCCTAAAGCACGTGTTGCTGTGAAACTTGTTTCTACTGTTGGTGTTGGTACGATTGCAGCGGGTGTTGCAAAAGCGTATGCAGATAAAATCATCATCTCAGGTGGAGATGGTGGTACGGGTGCTGCACCACTAACATCTATCAAATTTGCAGGTAATCCATGGGAACTTGGTCTTAGTGAAGCGCATAATGCACTGAAAGCAAATAATCTTCGTGGTTTGGTTGAACTACAGACTGATGGTGGACTTAAAACTGGTCTTGATGTTGTAAAAGCTGCACTTTTAGGTGCTGAGTCTTACGCATTTGGTACAGGTGTTTTAACAATTGTTGGTTGTAAAATGCTTCGTATTTGTCATGTCAATAAATGTTCTGTTGGTATCGCGACACAAAATGAGAAGCTGCGTGAGGAGTTCTTTAAAGGGCATGTTGATCAGGTTATTAATTACTTTACACTTCTTGCTGAAGATGTAAGAGCTATTATGGCTGAACTTGGTTATAAAACTATGGAAGAGATGATAGGTCGTGTGGATCTTCTTCAAGCAAAAGAGGATACATTTGCACAGAAATTTGACTTTTCTGCAGTATTACATCAAGAAGAGGGAATCAATACACATCAACAACCATTTAACCCTCCTTTTGATGATAACTCTTATGAGCAAGAGCTCTTAAAAGAGGCGATGGTAGCAATTAAACATCCTGAGCATCCTATTCGTATTAAAAGCGAAATCTGTAACTTGAACAGAAGTTTTGGTGCGCGTATTTCAGGTGAGATTGCTCAGTATTATGGTGATGCAGGACTTAAGCCTGATACAATTAAAATTAATCTTGAAGGTGTTGCAGGTCAAGCACTTGGAGCATTTTTAATCAATGGTGTCTCTATCTACCTTAAAGGTGTGGCAAATGACTATATCGGTAAAGGTATGCATGGTGGTAAGATCATCATCACTTCAGAGAATGAGGGTGAGGCATATTCAGCAGGTGGTAACACTTGTCTTTATGGTGCAACTGGTGGTAAGCTCTATATTTCAGGTAGTGTTGGTGAGCGTTTTGCTGTTCGTAACTCAGGTGCATTTGCAATTGTTGAAGGTACGGGAGATAATGCTTGTGAATATATGACTGGCGGTGTTGTTGTTATTCTTGGTCGTACAGGTATCAACTTCGGAGCAGGTATGACCGGTGGTATCAGTTTTGTATATGATAAAGAGCACAGTTTTATTGAAAATGTAAATGGTGAGCTTGTAGAAGCGGTTAGAATCGATACCGATGAGGGTGATGAAGCGCGTCACTATCTTAAACGACTACTTAAAGATTATGTAGTTGAAACTGGTAGTAAAAAAGCACAAGACTTGATTGATAACTTTAGAGTAGAAGTAAGAAACTTTTGGTTGGTAAAACCGAAAAACTTAACAAAACTACCGCTTAACCTAGAGAATGGAGATTAATAATGAGAGAGTATTTAACAACAGAGAGAATTGACCCGGAAAAGAGACTTGTCGTTGAGAGAACGAAAGACTTTGGTGAAATCTATGAGGTGTTTGATCGTGATGATGCTGCTACTCAGAGTGATAGATGTATACAGTGTCGAGATCCGTTCTGTTTGAACAAATGCCCACTCCATAACTACATTCCTCAATGGTTAAAATCAGTGAGTGAGAAAGATTTGGAGTTTGCATTTAAACTCTCAAATGAGCCTTCACCATTTCCTGAAGTTATGGGTAGAGTTTGTCCTCACGACAGACTCTGTGAAGGTGACTGTACTTTAAATGATGGGCATGGTGCCATTACTATTGGTTCAGTTGAGACACACATTACTGAGGCTGGTTTTAAAGCTGGTTACAAACCGGAATTTCCAGGAATTACTACAGATAAAAAAGTTGCAGTTATAGGAAGTGGGCCTGCCGGCCTCTCTGTCGCAACATATCTTTTAAGAAGTGGAATTGCCGTAACTATGTATGAGAGAAGTGACCGTGCAGGTGGACTTTTAACTTATGGTATTCCAAATTTTAAACTTGATAAAAAAGTTGTAGAGCGTCGAGTGAAGCTTCTACAAGATGCAGGTATGAAGCTTGTTCTTAATTGTGAAGTAGGTCGCGATATTGCTTTTGAAGAAGTTGCAAATGAACATGATGCAATGTTTATAGGTGTTGGTGCAACAAAGGCTAAATTTGCAGGTATTACAGGTGAAAAGACTCCAAATGTTTATGCTGCTATGGACTATTTAACTGCTATTCAGAAAAAACAGTTTAAACTTCCTTATGATAAAAAGTTCGATTTTAAAGATCTTAATGTTGTAGTTATCGGTGGTGGAGATACTGCAATGGATTGTCTGCGTACTGCAAAACGTGAGGGTGCAAAAACAGTAACTTGTCTCTATCGTCGTGATGAGAAAAATATGCCAGGTAGTAAAAAAGAGTATAAAAATGCTATGGAAGAGGGTGTTGATTTTTCATTTTTAGTATCTCCAAAAGAGATTATTTTAAATGATAAAGGTCGTGCTGTAGCTGTTGAAGTGGTAAAAACTACCTTAGGTGCAAAAGATGCATCTGGTCGTCAAAAAATGGAAGAGGTTAAGGGTAGTGAACATCGTGTTAATGCTGATGTTATTATTATGTCTCTTGGTTTTGATCCTGCGGTTCCTTCATTTTTGGCAGAAAATGGAATTGAAACAAACTCTTGGGGTGGGATTATAATTAATGAAGAGACGCATGAAACAACAACTGCAGGTATTTATGCTGGTGGTGACTGTTTTAGAGGTGCTGATCTTGTTGTAACGGCTGCTTATGATGGTCGTGAAGCTGCAAGAAGCATTGCAAATTCTCTATTAAAATAGAGAGTTTCATCTCTCTTTATGAACTCATAACTTATTTGTGAGTTCATCTTCTTTACTCTCTTTCTTAGAAATTATAAAAAAAAATAAAAATCAATTTTTATGTTAGTATAAATTTGCTATAATATCGCACGATTATAATATAAGGATATTTTTTTGAATTTACTCAACCTTTTTACGAAAACATTTGATAATAAACAGCCTGAAAAAGCAGAAGCCGGTTCTCATTGGATAAAATGTAAATCTTGTCACTCACTCATGTACTATAAAGAGGTTGAGAATCAAAACTATGTGTGTCCAAAGTGTGGTTATCACATTCGTATTGGTGTTAAAGAGCGTTTGAAACTACTTGCAGATGAAGGGACTTTTGAGGAGTTTGATGCTGGGCTAGAGCCTATTGACCCATTAAAATTTGTAGATAAAAAGTCATATAAGAAACGTCTTGAAGAGAGTGAAGCTAAAACAGGAAGAAAATCTTCAGTAGTAGCTGGAAGCTGTAAAATGAATGGTGTTCCTGTTCAGCTAGTTATCTTTGATTTTGCATTTATGGGTGGTTCTTTAGGCTCTGTTGAAGGAGAGAAGATAGTTCGTGCAGTAAATCGTGCTATTGAGAACAGAGAAGGACTTGTTATTCTTTCTGCATCAGGTGGAGCTAGAATGCAGGAGTCTACTTTTTCACTGCTTCAAATGTCTAAAACATCAGCAGCACTCGGAAAACTTTCAAATGCAAAACTACCTTTTATCTCAGTATTGACTGACCCTACGATGGGTGGGGTTTCAGCATCATTTGCAAATTTAGGTGATATTATTATTGCTGAGCCTGGTGCTCTTGTTGGATTTGCTGGAGCACGTGTAATTGAACAGACTATTGGTTCAGAGCTTCCTGATGGCTTTCAAAGAGCTGAATTCCTACTCGATCATGGTTCTATTGATATGATTGTAAATCGTAATGAATTAAAAAAGACTTTAGCTGATTTAATCGCTTTAATGATAAAAGATTAATATGCGACTTTATGCTTTATGTGATCAGGATATGCTTGACAATAGAGATCTTTCATTAGATGCTTTTGTTGATAAAGCGATTGTACATAAAGCAGAAATTATTCAATATAGAGCAAAAAATAGCGATGTGGCTTTTATAAAAAAACAGCTAATTGCTATTCGAAAAAAATATGAAGGTTTCTTGATTGTTAATGATGCATATGAGCTTATAGAGTTTTGTGATGGTGTTCATGTTGGTCAAGAAGATCTTTTGAAAATAGATTCAAATATTCAAAAAGCTGTTAGTATTTTACGAAATGTCATTGGTAATGATAAGATTTTGGGTATATCTACCCATAATGAAAAAGAGATTTTAGAAGCAAATAGTATGGATTTAAATTATATTGGTTTGGGAGCATATAGAGACACATCGACAAAGAGTGATGTTAAAGATATTTTAGGAAGTAAACTTGATGCTTTGGCAAAACTTTCTAAACATTATGTTGCTGCCATTGGTGGAGTCCGTTTAGATGATAAGTTTGAAAATGTCACTTATCATGTTATAGGGAGTGGCTTGCTATGAATATAGAAATTATCTCTATTGCTAAAAGAGAGAAAACCCTTTATGATCCACTCTATAAAGAATTAGAAAAAATGATAAGTCGCTTTGCAAAAGTGAAAGATATTGAAATTTTTACGAAAGATGTAACAAAAGCACACACAATCTCTCCTGAAGCCGCACAAAAGGCATATAGCAAGGCTTTAGAAGGCTATATTGGGAAAGATTTTTGTATAACTTTACATCCTGATGGAAAATTAATCGATAGTTTTGAATTTAGTAAGCTTTTAAATGATAAAATGTCCGTAAAATTTTTTATTGGTGGAGCTTACGGGTTCGAAGAGAGTTTTTTGCAAAAAAGCAATAGCGTCATAAGTCTTGGAAAGATCACTATGAGTCATAAGATAGCAAAAGTTGTTTTGTTAGAACAGATTTATAGAGGTTTTTCAATACTGAGTAATCATCCATACCATAAATAAGGAAAGCATAACGTGCAGGCAAGTGAGTTAAATTATTTTAAAGAAATATTACAGAGTCGTAAAGAGCAGATTCAGAAAAATATAAGTAGTGTAAATAGTGAATTAAATCAAATAAGCAACTTAGAATTAAGTGATGAAGGTGATCATGCTTCAGCAAATAACAACTCTATGGTTGAGAGTGCAATTGTGCAGCAACAGACACATGAGCTAGATGAGATTGAGAGAGCATTGACAAAAATTGCAAATGGCGAGTATGGTATTTGTGAAATGTGTGAAGATGATATTGGTTTTCAACGATTAAAAGTAAAACCGCATGCTGTTTACTGCATTGATTGTAGAGAAATAGCTGAAAAATCTAATTAAGGAATTAAGATGTATATAAAAAGATACACAATAGCTGCGTTTATATGGATAGCTCTAGTTGGTTGGTATGTCTATGCATATGTAAGTCAAGAGAGTTTAAGCATTGATCTATTTGGTATTCCTATGCCATCTCTTTCGGTTGCATTATGGGTCATTGTGCCATTAGTAATTCTCTATATTGCTAGTGTTCTTCATATGACATTTTATTCAATGCTAGGTAATTTTAAACTTCGTGGATATGAGAAAGATTTTGATAAAATCATTGATGCTTTAATTGGTGCATATCTTGGTAAAAAAAGTAGAAGTTATAGTTTTAAAACAGATAGATATAAACTTTTAGGTACACTACTTGAAAAAAGTACGATTTTTCCAAGTGGAGAGTTAGTTGGAAATACTGGCAATGAGAAGATAGACAAAGTACTTAAAATGATTGAAGATATTAAAAGAGGTGAAGTTGTAGATTTAAAACCTTTTAATCTTTTACCTGAAAATCCACTTGTAATTCAAAATGAGAAGAACAGAGTAAAAAAAGGTGAGATAACAATAGCTGAGATTCTTTCAAATTGTACAAAATATGCAGATGAACTTTGTAAATTTATTTATGTTGATTATGTAAAAACTGCAACACTTACAAATATTTTGAAATATAAAGCTTTTTTAACAAAAGAGTCTCTTCATGAGATTATGGCAAGAATTAATTCAGATGAACATACTTTAAATATATCTAATGAAGAGTTGATAGAACTCTTCAATAAGCTTGATCTTTCAAAAGAGGACTATATTGAGCTCTCTGTAACACTCTCTAAAGCAGGTATGATTCCTGAGCAAAGAATGAAACTGTTTGAAACATTAAGCAATGAAAATCATGATGATGCAACAGATGCTTATCTATTTACTCTATTTGATTTAGAGATGCTTGCACCTGCAGATGAAATTTTAGATAATGCTCAACCAAATGAGTTCCAAAACTTTAGAGCATACCGCGCACTTAAAGAGTGTGGTAAAAACTTTAGTATATATCTTTTCATATAGATATGATAAAAAATCTCTCCTTTGATAAACCTCTTTATGTTTTAGCCCCTTTAGCGGGCTTTACTGATTTGCCATTAAGAAGTGTTGTCAAAAAATTTGGAGCAGATTTAACTGTAAGTGAAATGCTAAGCTCTAATGCTTTAGCTCATGGCTCAGAAAAAACACTTCATATGTTAGAAAAATCTCCCTTAGAAGACCCATACTCTGTTCAAATTGCCGGAAGTGATATTGATATTGTTCGACGTGCTGTAGAGGTTTTAAATGAGCAAGAGGGTATAGATATAATTGATCTTAATTGTGGTTGTCCTGTACCTAAGGTTGTTGGTCATGGAAGTGGGAGTTCTCTGCTTTTAAATCTTCCTCTAATGGGTGATATAATAAAAACTATAAAAGAGACATCTAACAAACAATTGACCTCTGTTAAGATTCGTCTTGGTTTTGAAGAGAAAAATCATGTTGATATTGCAAAAGTAGTTGAAGATAGTGGTGCTGATTTTTTAGCTGTTCATGGAAGAACACGTGCCGGAAAATTTAAAGCACCTGTTGATTATGATGCAATCAAAGAGATAAAAGAGGCTGTAAATATTCCTGTAATTGCTAATGGTGATATTGACTCTTATGAGAAAGCCAAATGGGTACTGGAACATACAGGTGCAGATGGTGTGATGATAGGTCGTGGTGCGGTAGGTGCACCGTGGATCTTTCATCAGTTAAGAACAGGTGAAGAACATGTTGATTTAGATTTAAAACATCAGATAATTATGGAACATTTTGATAAAATGATAGAGTTCTATGGTGAGTATGGTGCGATTTTATTTAGAAAACATACGCATACCTATTCCAAAGGGTACCGTGGAGCTTCAGCGCTTAGAAATCAAGTTAATACGATTAGTGATGTTTCTGAGTTTCGTGACATTTTAGATAATTTTTTCAGTAAAGCAGAATTAGCATGAGTTTAGAAATATCCAAATCAATTAAAAACCTCGAAAAAGATGATATAGCCGATAATCTATTTCATTATGTATACAATACAAAACATCTTCTCTCTCTTATTAAAAAAGGTATAGATGTAGAAGATCCTTCTTACCTGAGCTCATATCGCTCTTTTGAAGGTGAGGTTTATGAGAACTTTTTATATGAAAAGCTTTTGCGTTATGCGGAAGAGAATGATTATATTACTAAGTTTATTCTCAAGGGTTTTCATCAGTCTAAACATAAAGCCTTTGCAAATACACTCTCCATTAGTGAAAAAGAGCAGATTGTTTATCGTACTAAATCACGTGAGATCAGTGAGTTTGATGCGATGTTTCTTACAAAAAACAATGAACTCTATTTTGTAGAGATGACTCTTGTCAAATCAGTGCTCAAACTACGTCGTCGTCTGCGTAAGAAAAAAGCACTCTTAGAGATTATTTTCCCCAACTATACGATTAAATCTCTTATCATTTTAAATGAGGGTGCAACTGGTTCTAAACAGTTCCCTTCCTATTGTAAGGTATGGTTTACAAAAGAGTTCTCAGCAAGCGAGGTTTTAGAGTATATTACAAAGCTAGATAAGCAGAAACTCCAACCAAAAGATAAGATACACTCTAAAAAGATGATAGAAGCACATACGCTAAAACTGCATCCTTTTAGATACTACAATACTATGAGTTGGATAACAAAAAAATTGCGTTCACATCCAAAACATATTGTAGATATGAGTTTTCTTTACAACTTTAAAATTCAACGTTATCATGATCTCTATAATAAATTTTATGTTGGTTATCTGAATCTTGAAAATGCAAGAAAAATTTTAAACATAAAAGAGGATGAGTATAAGCCAGATCAGCGTGTTGTCGTTGCTATAGAGAAAAAACACTCTGATGAGATAGTGCTTACTTATTATATTCAAACAACGCGTAAAAATCTCTATTTATACAGTTTTGATGATACAGGTAAAGAGTCTAAAGAGAAGAAAGATCCTTATGGTATTACAGTAACTGAGGTTTTTCATATAAATAAACTAATGAATGATAGCTATGAGCTTAATCTTCAAAATATAAATACAATGAAAAAACTACTTAAAGAGCGTTTTAAAAATAACTCTAAGAAGAAAAATTCTTAGAGTTCGTCACTGTAGATAAGAGAAGCTGCTCTCTCCTTGTAGGCTTGTAGAGGTTCTTTTTCTTGTTGTATATTATTTGTATTATTATTTCCGCTATTTAAAAAGTTTTCCAACTCTTCATGTCTGCTTTGTAAGATTGACTCGAACTCTTGTTGTGAAGTTGGTCTGTTTTCGTGAAATTTATCAAGTAAGATATTACTTTTTCCCATAAGTACTAAGTAGCTTTCAGCACCAAAATCAAGCATTACAACACTATTATCGTTATTTATGGCTTTTTGAAAACGTATAGAAATTTCATTATTGTTCTGAGATGTTTGCTCTTGTTGAGGAATATTTTGTTTATTTTCTTTGCTAGCATTAAAAAGCCAAGGTGTTTTCTGTTTTGCTGCAGCTCTGTTTTTTTGTATCTGTGCAGGCGTTGTCTTTTTCTTTATATAAAAAAGTATAATGATACCAAGAAGAAGAATTATTATGACTATTATATAGTTTTTAGTTAGGTTATTATCTTTTTTCATTGGTAGATTTGCTAGCCCATATGGATCTTGAGCCGTGTTTTTTTGTTGTAGAGTAGTCGTATTTGAAGCTACTTTATTTGTAAAACGTAATCGTAATCCATATCCATCAGTTGTTTTGGATGCTATCAGTTTTACAGATGATGGGACTTTTGCAATGATTTGTGTTTGGTTCTTGAGTGGTGTGATAATAATAGATTGTAAAAATTTCGAAGAAACTTTTTTGATTTTTTGTGATTCTATAGATGCATTTTGTAGTTTAATTATTATTTTTGATTTACTTCTGCTCTCTTTAATCGTTCCTTGATAAGGCGTATCGAAAGTGAGCATTAGATCAGCTCTATCTGTTCTGTCGTAGATATTATAACTAAGAATTTGAGATCCAAATAGTGAAAGTGGTAGTAAACATAAAAGTAAATATTTAATCATAATCTCTCTTTAGATAGGTAGTATAAAACAGCTGAAGAATCTAAAACTTCATTAATACGAATTGCAAGGTTCTTTTCATAAACCATGACTTCACCTTTACCTAAGATCCGTCCATTAACATACGATTCTACTGATTCACCTGCTGGTTTTTTTAAATCAATAATAGAACCTTTTTCAAGTTGCAATATATCATGAACAGTTAATTCGGTTTCTCCTAAATCAGAAATAAATTCAACTTCCATATCTAAGATTCCTGAGTAATCCATCCATGATAATTCACTCGAAGATTCTAATAACTCTTCATCTTTACTATTTGACATCTAATTCCTTAATCGCAACGGTGAGTTCATTATTATCTAAAATAATTGTTTTTGAGTTATCAACTTGAAAATCAAAGCTTCCTATTTTCTCAAAAATTGGGGTACCAATAGTATAGGTATTGTCGTTTTGAGACTCTTGAGCTATAACTTTCGCATTTCCTATAATAAGATTTGCCGTCTCTAGTGTCATATCTTTAAGAGTCTCTTCATCACTCTCATCCTCTTCTAAAAATAGTTTAGCAACTTTTTGCATAAATTTCTCATCAGAAGCAATATATACTCTATATTTTTGCCCCTCTAGAGTATTAATATCAATATAAGCAATCAGTGTCTTTTTATTCTCTGTTATACCATCTTTAATTGTATGTGCTTCATGGATCTGATGAATACAAAAGTTCTCTGCTGCTTGTTCAATAGTATCTAACATTATTTTCCCTCTTTTGTAATGAGTAGATTATACTTCATTGAAACACAAAGTAAAATTAAACAAAGTTTTTGCAAGAAGTTTATTATTGATTATGGAGTATAATTTTAAAAAAATATATGGACTTTAATGGTTGAACTTCTCTTTTTAGGTGCTTTTGTTGGTCTTCTCTCTGGTTTTTTTGGTATTGGGGGTGGGACAATTTTAATTCCTATTCTTTTATTGCTAGGGTATGAGACAAAAGTAGCTATTGGTATCTCTGTTGTTCAAATGGTTTTCAGTTCTATATATGGGAGTTATCTTAATAATAAAAAAGGTACTCTTGATGTGAAAATGGTCAGTATAATTGGTATGGGTGGCTTTGTTGGGGCACTCTTGAGTGGCACTATTTCAGCTCTTTTGAGTGATAGAACTTTAGAGATAATGTTCTTCTCTTTTGCACTTTTTGCACTTATAAGACTCTTCTTTAAAACACATGAAGATGCAGAAGAGAAACAGATGCATTATCTTGTTTTACTTGCTATTGGTGTAGTTCTAGGTGCTTTTAGTATGACCATTGGTGTGGGTGGTAGTATTTTACTTGTCCCTATATTAGTTGGTTTTTTACATATACCACTCAAAAAAGCTATCTCTGCAGGACTTTTCTTTGTTGTTTTCTCTTCCGTATCGGGTTTGATCTCTCACGCAATGAAAGGGCATATTGATTATGGAAGTGGGATTACTATTGGTTTAGCCTCACTTCTTGGGGTATATTTAGGTATTCACCTAAAAGAGAGAGTTACACATAAAGTTCAAAAAGGTTTGTTAGTAACTTTTTATCTTTTTGTGGTACTCTATTTAGCAAAACGAATATTTTTTTAAAGGGTAAGTTTGAAGAAGAAAGATGTTATAAAAATTACAGGTGCGCGAGAAAATAATCTCAAAAATATTAATCTTACAATTCCCAAAAATAAGCTTATAGTTATGACGGGACTCAGTGGAAGTGGAAAATCAACACTTGCCTTTGATACACTCTACGCTGAGGGTCAACGTCGCTACATGGAAAGTCTCTCATCGTATGCACGACAGTTCTTGGATCGTGTGGGTAAACCTGATGTTGATAAGATTGATGGGCTTACTCCTGCTATTGCCATTGATCAAAAGACAACTTCAAAAAATCCACGTTCAACTGTTGGAACAATTACTGAAATCTATGACTATTTTCGTCTTTTATATGCCCGTGTTGGTATTCAGCACTGTCATAAATGTGGTAAAGTTATCTCACAAATGTCCGCATCAGACATCATCAATGAAGTTGCAAAATTACCAGAAGGTGCAAAGCTTGTTCTTTTAGCACCACTTGTACGTGAAAATAAAGGGGCTTATGCAGATCTGATTGAGTCTCTTGTTCATAAAGGGTATGTCCGTGCTATGATAGATGGGGTAATGGTTCGTCTTGATGAAGAGATAGAGCTGAGTAAAACCAAAAAACATACTATTAAAGTTGTAGTTGACAGAGTTGTGGTCAAAGAGGAGAATAAAGAGCGTATTGCCTCTTCAGTTGAGAAGGCACTTAAAGAGAGCTATGGTGAAGTTGAGATTGAAATCTTAAATGCAAAAGAGCTTGATATTGCTGAGCATATTCACTACTCTGAACATAATGCCTGTTTTGATTGCAAAATCAGTTTTGATGAGTTAGAGCCACTCTCATTCTCATTTAACTCACCAAAGGGTGCTTGTAGTGAGTGTGATGGTCTGGGCCTTCGTTATGCGCTTGATGTTGAGAAGATAATTGATCAGGATCTACCTATAGAGAAGGGTGCTGTCAAAATTGTTTATGGTTTTAACAAAGGGTACTATTTTACATTTTTGAAGGGCTTTTGTGCTGCAAATGATATTGATATAACTATTCCATACTCAGAACTACCACAACATCAACAAAAAGCGATACTTCACGGTGGTATTGAAGAGGTAGAGTTTCTTTGGAAGAAGCATACTGTTAAGAGAATTTTCCCTGGTATCATCCGTATCGCTTATGATATGTTCAAGGATGAGAAAGAGCTTGGTGATTATATGAGTGAAAAAGTTT
>Ga0256843_1002868_pt1 | contig 12355 bp, 15 predicted proteins | sample AlvinellametaG_FD_191572 | JGI IMG/M metagenome (GOLD analysis project Ga0256843, IMG submission 191572) | Pompeii worm associated microbial communities from hydrothermal vent at the East Pacific Rise, Pacific Ocean - Alvinella | ecosystem: Host-associated > Annelida > Integument > Unclassified ... | reverse complement strand
CCGGATTTAATGGCTTCATGTGCCCTGTTACGGCTCTCAAAATAGCCCTCTTCTACAAGATATTTATCTAACCTCATCTACTTTTTCTCTCTTCATTATCTCTTTTGACCCTTCATTTTTTTCTACACACACGCTTTAAATATTCAGCTTTACTGTTATAAATATAGTTTTCTTCAAATATATATAACCTCTTCAGTATCTGCTGATAATATGGCAAAAATGGATCTTGACATATCTTTTTATTTTCATATACATTATCTTTGAATATGATATATGCTTGATAGTAATATAAAGCAGCTTTAACTCTATCTTTTTTAACACCCCTGCCTTTGTCATACAAATATGCCAGATTATACAGGGCTCTGAAATTATCTCTCTGGCTATTTGAATACTCAATCGCTTCAACCGCCTGATGATACAATACAAAAGCTTCCTTGTAATGATGTGATCGATATGCCTTATAGGCATCATCCAGATACAGACTTGGAATCGGAGGCGGCATTGCCTGTAAAAAAGAGAAAATGCATGTTACTATCACTATTTTACGTATCATGTTGTCTCATTATGGAAACTGTTTACTTAGTTTGTCTATCAACTCAAGAGCCTTTTTATAGTGTGCATCCCCTTCTTTAATACCATTATTAAACACAAACGAAAGTGTCCCCTCTTTGGTTCGGCTTACGATCTGTACCACATCACCACTGCTTGGTACAAAAACAGCCTGGACAGGAAAATGTAACCCTTTAATCTCCTTTGTTTTATCATACACATTCACATTGCTCTTTGTTTTGTAGTAATAAATCGTTACTTCCGGTAGAACACTGTTTCCATATTCACAATAACTTGTATGAGGGAAAGTCATCTTTCCTACTCTTTCATATTTGAATGTCTTCCCCATCATTGCCTCTACATCATGTTGTTCGACATTGTTGCAGACCATATCCAAACTCATTTCATTGGCAAAAACCATTGCGGAAATGATAAATATCAATACAGTTTTCTTCATCTTGATATCCTCCTTTCTTTACATCTTGTTCCTACTCTTAATTATAGCACTAAAAAGATGTTTTCATCAAAAGAGTCGAAAGTGATCTACAATACGATAGTGTCTCAATACATCTTCTTCCTGTGTTCCTCTTCCAACATTATGGATGATCAGCGGTTCACCATGATGATTATACCTATCCGAACAGATACCGATATGATCCAGGTTGCTTCCCGGAAGTTTCCATACAACTATATCTCCGGGTCTAAATGCACCTTTGACATGGTAACCTTGTACAGTAAAGTACCGCTGAATATTTTTGACCCTTCGGTGATCAATATTGGAATCAGGTTTATTACTTGAGTAAAGCCCTCTGTAGCGTTTAGGATGCGCCTTTTTATCTTCATATATCTTTTGCTGAAGGTCTATCCCTACACCTCGCAATGCACGAACTACCACATCAGTACAAACCCCTTTGCTTTCAGGAATATCTCCATTAGGATATTCAAGTACAGCATATTCGGGATTATATCCAAGTGTTACACCTACCTGCGCACGGGCAGCATCAATAAACTTCTCTATATTTCCTGCATAAAGGAATACACTTAAAACTACAACAATCAGTAATGATCTCACCGGAGCATCCCCTGCATCTCCTCTTCAGTCAGTGTTTTCACTCCCAAGCTCTCAGCCTTTGTCAGCTTACTTCCCGCATCATCTCCATAGATAACATAATCCGTTTTCTTAGAAACTGACCCACTTACCTTTGCACCAAGCCCTTCTAACATCTCTTTGATCTTTCCACGACTCTGGCTCATCGTACCTGTCAATACAACGGTTTTGCCTTTGAACGGATTGTCTTCGGCTTCTTTTTTCTCTTCCACAGTCGGTTGCACCACTTCAAAGAGCTTCAGTACCTTTTCACGATTCACTCGCATAAACTCCAACAGTGAATTTGCCATCTCCTCACCGATGCCGTTAATGGCAACTATCTCATCAAAGGTCGCATCGACAATGCCAAGCCCGAACTCCAGAGCCAATACCTTACTTGCCACCTCTCCAATATGCTCGATACCCATCGCATTAATGAGCCTGTGCAGCGGTGCACCTTTGGTCGCTTCAATGGCATTGAGAAGATTGTTGATCTTCTTCTCTTTAAAACCTTCCAGATCTGCTAAGTCATCATAGGTCAAGCTGTAGAGATCAAGGATGTCATGAATTTTGCCTGACTTCACCAGCTGCTCGACGATCTTGCTGCCAAGCCCGTCAATATCCATACACCCCTTCTTGGCAAAGTATATGATGGAGTTGACCACACGGTCGGGACACTCAAGGTTCTGACACTTGATGAGCGTTCCCTCATCAAGCAGTTCAGAGCCACAGGTAGGACAGTTCTTAGGGCGTTCGATGGGCTTTTCATCTCCTGTTCTTCGGTCAGTCAACACCTTAATGATCTTGGGGATCACATCACCACTTCTAATGATGATGACATGGTCACCAATACGGATATCTTTGCGTTCGATCTCATCAAAGTTGTGCAGTGTGGCACGGGTAACCACCGCTCCTTCAATGTTGACCGGTTCTATCTCTGCTACGGGGGTAATGACCCCTGTACGACCCACTTGCAGCGTAACATCGAGCAGTTTGGTCACCTTCTCGACTGCGGGGAACTTATACGCACACATCCACTTGGGGAACTTTACCGTATAGCCAAGCTCTTCCTGCTTTTCAACCTCATCAACCTTAATGACCATCCCGTCCATCATCATTGGGATCTCGTCACGTTTGGAGATGAGAAACCGGTAGAAATCTTCTATCTCATCAAGGGTTTTGCACGGTTTCTCATACGGCGGTCGCAAAAATCCCTGCTTGTAGATAAAGTCCATCTTCTCAGAGAGCCTGCTGTGCGGCAGGGTGTTCTCACCTACACCCCACGGATAGAAGACCAGACGGCGTTTTGCCGTTACCGAAGAGTCAAGCTGTCGAAGACTTCCTGCAGCGGCATTTCTGGGGTTGGCAAAGGGCTGTTCGCCCTCCCCCAGCCGCTCTTCATTGATCTTCTCAAAGTCATCTTTACGGATGACCACCTCTCCACGGATCTCGATGCGTTCTTGATAGTCAATGGTCAATGGGACCGAACGGATGGTTTTGACATTATCAGTTACCTCTTCACCAACCACACCGTCCCCTCGGGTAATGGCACGTACCAGTTTGCCATCCTCATAGAGCAGGTTCATACTCGCCCCGTCAAATTTCGGCTCGCAGAAGTAGTCACATTTACCGACATGCTTCTCGACACGCTCCAGCCACTCGGCAACCTCCTCTTTAGTAAAAACATCCTCCATACTCCACATCCGTTTGATGTGCTTGGCCTTGTTGAACTCGTCACGTATTACACCGCCTACACGCTGTGTCGGAGAATCTGGACGCAGATGCTCAGGGTGTACCTTCTCGAAGTCGAGTACTTCATGGTAAAGTTTGTCATACTCTTCATCGGCGGCAATGGGGTTGTCTTCTACATAGTAGGCATGTGCCCATTTTTTAAGGGTTTCTACTTTTTGGTTATATTGTTCTTGTGTCATAAATTTTCGTTTCTTCTCTTTCTATATTCTTTTGTATAAAAATTATAAAACTGTTCTGGTTTTTATATTATTTCGTTAAGGCATACAATATTTTTTCCGTAACTTCCAAAAGAGGTTCCAGATGATCTTGGCAAACCTGATAGATCACTTCTGCATCCATATCAAAATAGTGGTGAGAGAGTATATCCCTGATCCCTTTAACATTTTTCCACTCGATCTCAGGATATCGCACCAACAGTGCATGAGCCGTAAGCTTATCGATCTGTTTAAATCCTTCACCTATAGCAACAAGCCGCATTGAAATACTGTCAAGCTTCTCTAACCCTGCTTCACTCTCCAGAAAATCATCACTTGAAGTAATTGTCTGGAAGCGTTTTTGTATTAAACGAATAGAATAGGCTATCTCTTTTAATGTAGTAACGACAATTAAGTTACTATCAGACATAAGTAATATCCTTCTCTATCATCTCATAAAGCAACGGCTTCAGATGCTTATGCTTGCGAATAATATCTACGGGGTGTGCCAGTGCCTCTTCGATCTCCCTCTTTAATCCAACCATAGAGAAAAGATCCGGTTTCATTTCAACAAAAAGATCAATATCACTTTGATCTGTCGCCTCATCTCTGGCATAACTGCCAAAAAGTCCTATGCGTTCTACCGCATACTTTTGACGAAACTGCTCTTTATGACTACGGAGATACTCAAGAATAGCTGCTTTTGTCATGATTAAACCTGTTTTTTAAAGATATTATACCCTATTTCAATGCCTCTGCCACTGCCAACGCCTGCACATGCTCTTTGACATCATGACAGCGGACGATGTTGGCACCGTTCTCCACCGCTTTGAGATGAATGGCAAGTGTCCCGGGGAGGCGCTCTTCGGTCGGGGCAGAGATGATCTTGTCTATCATCGACTTACGGCTTGCCCCGATGAGCACTTCACAGCCAAAACGCTTGAAGTGTGCCATATTCTTCACCAGTGTCAGATTGTGTTCCAGACTTTTACCAAACCCGATACCGACATCAAGGATGATCTCTTCACGTTCAAGCCCCAGTGCTTCACATTTTGCAATACGTGCTTCAAAAAAGTCACTGACTTCCGCCATGACATCCTCATAGTGAGGATCATGCTGCATCGTCTGCGGCGTGCCCTGCATATGCATGATGCAGAGTTTCACACCGTAATCAACAGCAAGCTCAATAACCTCATCATTGCTTGCTCCGGTAATGTCATTGATGATCTTGAAACCACTCTCAAGTGCATAACTGATCACCGAAGGGGCATAGCTGTCTATGCTGAAGATCACCTGCTGTGCCAATGCACTGTTGGCGATGGCATCACAAATAGGTCTGATGCGTTCGAGTTCGACACGCTCACTCACCAGTTCGGCTCCCGGACGGGAAGAGACCGCACCGATATCGATGATATCCGCTCCCGCTTCGATCATCTTCTCGATCTGTGCAATCGCATCTTTGGCAACAAAACGACTACGGGCATAAAAGCTGTCTTCATTGGCATTGATCACTCCCATGATCTGCAGCGGGTAGGAACGGCTTGCAAGAAAAGCCGACAGCTCCTGCGCTACCTGTTTCAGCCCGAACGGCTGTGCCAGCTCTTTTTTGGAAAGGATCTCCATATGCTTGCGTGTACCGATGAGTATGCAGTCATAGGTCGGCTCTTCACACAAGATCACCCCTCCTGGAACAGCAAGTTCCGCACCGATGCTCAAAGCATCTTGCTTGAGGATATTCGCCGCAGGGGTTTTAAGCTCTTTAATGTAGAAGTACATCAACTCCATCTTCTTTGCCATAATGGCAACCCCGCCGCTCTCAACACCCAGTGCTTTGAGCGCCGCTTTTTTATCTGCCATGGTACCCAGTCTGTAGATCTTCATGTTCATTCCGCCGTCGGTTCTTTTTTGCCAAACGTATCACTGGGGATCAAAACCAGACAGGCAAAGACGATCAGGTTGAACATATCACTGACCATGCTCCCGGTTGACGCATCGGCATCCATGGCTGCAGAGACACCTTCTGGAGTATTGGCGACAACTGCACTCATCTGCATCTGCTGATCAGGGAAAAGGATTTCAAGGATGATAGAGATGAGGATGATCACAACCACACTACCCCATGCAGGAAGTCCCATATCACGAAGCCGCTTTGCCATAATATTCAGACTGGCGGCAAAAATAGAGATGAAGAATACAAAAAAGAAGAGGATCATCAAAATGCCCATCCCTTCCATGATGGAAGCTGAAGATATGGCAGCCGTCTCACCAAATCCGCCAACAAGCATCAAAATACCAAATACGATACCTGCTGCTATAGCCATCAGCAGCAGATCATACCCCAGATAAGCCAGTCGCTGCATCCGTCCATCACGCCATTGTCCAAAATAGATATCCCACATTGTTCTCTTCCTTCAGTCAAATAGAAGTTATAGTATAGCAGATAATCAGCGTTTCTTCCTCGCCAGAAGCTTCAAAAGCAGTGTGGTCAGAACAAACTGCGGAGGGGAACCGACATCTAAAGCGATAAATGCATTGGAGAAGAGTGTCAGTGTTTTTTCATCAAGATCATATTTTCCGCTGAGCATCACTGCTTTGCTGATACGTTCTATGATCTGTTTCATCATCCTTGCATCAGTACGTTTATGTTCCTGAATAAATGCATAGGCACTTCCCAGTCCTAACTGAGAAACGTCTAATCCCAGATCATGTTCTGTTATTTCATCTGAAAGTACTTTAATAGGAAGGCGCGATCGGATTGTCGGCAAAATAGTTGCTTTACTTGCAGTGACAAGAATAAACTCTTTTTTAGGTGGCGGTTCTTCAATTACTTTTAATAACTTGTTCTGAACAATGGGGGAGAATGTTTTTGCAGCAAGAATGATCACTGTTGTCTCTTCACTTGCCATATAGGCTTTTTCGATTGCCAACTGTGCATCCTCGACTTTGAAGGTACTGTCTTTGGGATCAAGTTTGCTTATTTCTACAAAACGCTCACCGTTGCCAAGCGATCTGAGTATCTCTACCGTTGATTCAATATCCTGACTGATCAGAACCTGGCTGCGAAGTGAGATATCATGATTCAAAATCAAGATCTCCAAAAAGTACCTGGGAAAGGGTTTTGTCAAACAGTTTGTAAAGCTGAAGCAGCTTGATATCCAGCATTTCATCACTGCTTCGAAGGGCAAAACTGTTCTCTACCTCTTCATCCATGATCCACAAAAAGCTGTCATCACATTGGTAAGCAAATTTGGTGAACGGGTGATCCCCTTTTCCTATGTACCAGATGAAATATCCATTCGGATAGGCAATATCGAGCATATCTTCCAGAAGTTGAAGATCCTGTGTAGACGAGAGTGCCCTGATATTGGGAAAAAGTTCAACCAAAGGGAAAACAGGCAGCAGAGGGCGGTTCTTATGCGGAGCATTGATACTTTCAAGAATATACTTTCCAAACCATTTTCGCGGAACATCGGTCAGTATCAGTACACTTTTACCTTCTACCAGCTGACCTACCGCACTTTTGACAAGAGGAGCCCATTCGTAGCGGTACTCTTCCATCCAGGAAAAACAATCCTCCTCACGAATAGTTTCCAGTGTCCACTTTAAAAGCTGCTGCATTAATATTCTACTCTCTTTTACTTATCCAGCTCATACGCCTCATGCAGTGTACGGATCGCAAGTTCACCATACTTCTCATCGATGATCATAGAGACTTTGATCTCAGAAGTGGAGATCATCTGGATATTGATGTTGTTCTCTGCCAATGCAGTGAACGCTTTGGCTGCTACACCGGAGTGGGATTTCATCCCTACACCGACTACAGATACTTTGCAGACATGCTCATCATAATCCATTCCGGCAATGTCATGATCAAAGGATTCCATCAGTGCCTTGGCATTATCTAATTCACTCTGTGGTACAGTGAAACCAAGGTTTGTTGACCCGTCTGTGCCAACATTCTGAATGATCATATCAACATTGATGTTCGCATCCGCCAGTTTTGAGAAGATCTCTGCTGCGATCCCCGGTCTGTCAGATACACCTCTGAGTGTCACACGCGCCTGGTTCTTATCCAGTACTACCCCACTTACCAAAACCTCTTCCATATTGTTGCTCTCCTCTGTAATTAATGTTCCTTCATTATCTGAAAAACTACTCTTTGCATAAAGCTTTACCTTCAGTTTCTTCGCCAGTTCGACCGAACGGTTCTGAAGTACTTTCGCCCCTAGTGAAGAGAGTTCAAGCATCTCATCATAAGAGATGACATCGAGTTTCTTCGCATTGGGTTCAATACGTGGATCTGTTGTGTATATACCATCCACATCCGAATAAATCTCACATTGATCAGCTTTAAGTGCACCCGCAAGCGCTACTGCCGAAAGATCCGACCCCCCGCGCCCCAGTGTTGTAACAGAACCATCCTTGTTAATTCCCTGGAACCCTGCAACGATCACGATCTTTCCTTCTTTTATCGCATTTTGCATTGCCGTAGGATCGATCGATTCGATACGTGCATAGGTATGCAGATCATCGGTGACGATCCCCGCCTGCCGTCCGCTCATCGCCACAGCATCATACCCTTTCGCCTGCAGTGCGATGGAAAGCAGTGCCGCTGTGACACGCTCTCCCGAACTGAGCAGCATATCCATCTCTTTTTTTGCCGGATTCTTTGTAAAGTGCTCCGCATACCCAATAAGCTTGTTGGTCTCACCGCTCATTGCAGAAACAACGATGACAAGATCTTTACCCTCATCCCTTGCTTTTGCTACACGGTTGGCAACATTCTCGATACGATCAAGATCCCCTACACTTGTCCCGCCGTATTTCTGTACTACTAACATTCTCTATCATTCCCTTTTTATTAAAATAACCTCAACGGTCAGATCAACCCTTCCTGAATAAAATAGTCGATCACTTTTCGATAGACCTTTCGCTTGAAATAGGTCACCTTTTTAAACAACTCTTCGTACGCTACGAACTCATACTCTTCAAACTCCGGTATTTCATATGCATGAAGGTCGATCTGTGCGTCCTCTTTCAGACGGACCAGAAAATATTTCTGTGTCTGTCCGTCATAAGGATAGCACTTTCCCCTTGCCACTTTAGGGAAGTCATAGGTGATCCACTCCGGGAACTCACCAAGGATCTCAACATCATTACATCCGATCTCTTCAAGCAGCTCTCTATAGAGTGCCTCTTTGGGAGTTTCACCTTCATCAATACCACCCTGCGGGAACTGCCAGGCATTTTTAATATCACTTCTGTGTGCGATGAAAAATTCACATTTTTCCGGATATCTGGGTGAGAGTATGATAGCTGCAACGTTCGGTCTGTAACGCTTTTTTTTCTGCATGCCAACCACTCATCTTTGCTAATTATTTTGATATAAAATGAAGCTTTTGCTTATAAAGCTCCGACATTTTAGAGGTCTACTCTGAAAATTCTGATATGATTTTATCTAAAATACAATTACAGCCATTTGAAAGCGAACTATTTTGTTAACCTATATCCATATCCCCTACTGTGACTCCAAATGCCACTACTGCAGCTTCAACTCTTATGTCGACAAGTTCGATACACGAAAATCCTATATGGAGAGTCTCTACCGTCAGCTTGCCTTTGAACTTGAACGTTTTGCTGCGGATAAAGAGAGCATAGAGACCCTCTTTATCGGCGGAGGAACCCCTTCCACTGTCTCTGCTGAGCTCTACCAGCCTCTCTTTGAACTGCTCTCCCCCTACCTGAAAAAAAATGCGGAGATCACGACCGAAGCAAACCCGAACTCTGCCACAAAAGTATGGCTTGAGGGGATGAGAGAACTTGGTGTCAACCGTGTCAGTTTCGGTGTACAAAGCTTCCATACGGACAAACTTAAAGCACTCAACCGTGCGCATACTCCGGCACAGGCAATCACAGCGATCCATACAGCCAGTGATCTCGGTTTTGAACACCTCTCTTTGGATCTGATCTACAACTATCAAGGCGATACCAAAGCACTGCTTGAAAAGGATATCAACACAGCATTCTCACTCCCCGTCGATCATATCTCTGCCTATGAGCTGACCATAGAGAACGGGACAGCATTTTCCTCCACACCAGAGGTACGTCAGGAGAATGAAGATCTTGCCTTCTTCGTTGCCAGACAGATCAAAAAGGGAGGGTTCGAACACTATGAGATATCTAATTTCGGAAAATACCAGAGCAGACACAACCGGGGATACTGGGAACTCAAAAACTACATTGGTGCCGGTGCCGGTGCGGTAGGTTTTAAGTGTCTGCCCTCAGATAATGCGTCACACCACGATACATTGTCTGCAGGTCTGACCACCGCTTCACGCTATTATCCACAGACAGATATTGAAACCTATATTGCAGATCCTTTGAACATCCTTGAAGAAGTGCTGACACAGGAGGAACTGCTTACAGAAAAGATCTTTCTCGGACTGCGCAGCAATACAGGTATTCGCAAATCGATCCTTCCTTCCGCTATGCGACAAAGAGCCATGCTTCTTGCAGCAGAAAAAAAACTGACAGAGAGTCAGACACATTTTTATAATAAGGATTTCTTCATTGCAGACAGCCTTGCTCTCTACATTTTAGAATAATTTGCTAAAATACAACCAATTTATTATGAAGGCAGACCATGTTTGGCATCGGATTTACCGAAATACTTCTTATCGCGATCATTGCTATTCTTTTCCTTGGACCTGACAAACTGCCCGAGGCAATGGTACAGATCGCCAAATTTTTTAAAAGCGTCAAAAAAACCGTCAATGAAGCAAAAAGTTCTCTTGAAGAGGAGATGAAGATCGCAGACCTGAAAGAGGAAGCACTCAGTTACAAACAGAAACTCGACAGTGCCACCAGCGAACTTCAGGGATTCAAAAACATATCCATGGATGAGATACTCGATGAGCCTGTGGTGATCGAGGAGAAACCCGCTTCCACATCCAAAAGTCCTTATGCCGACGAGAACAAACCGACCACACAGGTAGAACCGAAAATGGAAACCGTGACTTTCAAAAAAAAGAAGACCTTCATCACAGAAGAGAGCAACAACAATGAGGACAAAGCCTGATGTTTGAAGAACTGCGCCCACACCTTGCCGAACTGAGAAAACGTCTCGGACTCTCCGTACTCTCTGTATTTATCGCCTTTGTGATCGCCTTTACCTTTCACAACACCATTCTCACATGGATCACCCAGCCGCTCAACGATGCCTTGAGTGAAGTGGGACGCATCATCGAGTCACAGGACAAAGCAACATGGACTATGAAGCAGGAGGAACAGAATATCACAGTAACCCCTGCTACTCCTGTTGCAGCAGCTATGACACTCTCCCAAAAACTCGATGCAGCTTCTCATGAAACACAGGGCAAACTTGCCAACCTTCTTCAAGAGGCTGCTTTGGCTGCAAAAGAGTTGACCCGTACACTCAAAAACATGGAGGGCAACAACAGCAAAGACCTCTCTCCACACAACAACTTCAACGGACAGATCACAACCCACCAGGTCGGCGGTGCATTCTTTGTTGCCCTGAAAGTCTCTTTCTTCGCAGGTCTGCTGATGGCGATGCCGTTCATCCTCTACCAGCTCTGGCTCTTTGTCGCACCGGGGCTCTACAGCCATGAGAAGAAGATGGTACTGCCGTTCGTTTTCGGTGGATCGGTTATGTTCCTCATTGGGGTACTCTTTGCCTACTACATCGTTACACCGTTCGGGTTCCAGTTCCTTATCACCTTCGGGTCGTTCCTCTATACACCACTGATCAACATTGAGGATTATGTCGGCTTCTTTACCAAGATCATGATGGGGTTCGGGATCGCATTCGAGCTGCCTGTCTTTGCCTACTTCCTTGCACTGCTTGGATTGGTCACGGACCGTACACTCAAAGACTTCTTCAAGTATGCTGTCGTGATCATCTTTGTACTTGCTGCACTCTTGACACCGCCAGACATTTTGACACAGCTTCTCATGGCCGCACCGCTTGTCATTCTTTACGGTGTTTCCATTCTCATCGTCGCAGCAGTCAACCCGGACAAATCAGAAGAAGAGGATGAGGATAAAGACAAAACAGCGGACAATGCGTAGATGTCTGACGAACTGCTGACCAAAAGCTACGACTATGCGCTTCCCGAGGAGCTCATCGCAACAGAGCCCATCCACCCCAGAGACCATGCAAAACTGCTTGTCTACAACCGGGCTGACGGCAGTGTGACACACACGACATTCAAACACCTGCTTGACTTTCTTCCCGAGTGTGACGTCTTTTTGAACGATACCCGTGTCATCAAAGCACGTATTTTCGGTACCAAAGAGAGCGGAGGGAAGGTCGAACTGCTTTTCAACAAACCACTTGATGCACACCGCTATCTGGTCATGATACGCGGCAAAGTACGTGTCGGCACCGAACTCTTCTTTGACAGGGGACTTGTCGCGACCGTCCAAACACTCAATGAGGACGGTTCCAGGGTTGTCACCTTTACCTTAGATGGTAAAGAGATACGCTTTGAACCGCTTGTTGCTCTGCTTGATGAGATCGGGCATATCCCTCTGCCGCCCTATATGCAAAGAGAGGACAAAAAAGAGGATGAGACCGATTACCAGACCCTTTTTGCCAAACATGCCGGAGCGGTCGCCGCACCGACGGCATCACTTCACTTCACACCGGAACTCTTTGAGTCCCTCAAAGCTTCTCACCCAACATATACGATAACACTTCATGTCGGGGCAGGGACGTTCAAGCCTGTGGAAGCTGAGAATATTCTTGAGC
>Ga0256843_1002867_pt1 | contig 12356 bp, 9 predicted proteins | sample AlvinellametaG_FD_191572 | JGI IMG/M metagenome (GOLD analysis project Ga0256843, IMG submission 191572) | Pompeii worm associated microbial communities from hydrothermal vent at the East Pacific Rise, Pacific Ocean - Alvinella | ecosystem: Host-associated > Annelida > Integument > Unclassified ... | reverse complement strand
ATCAACAGCCATACCAACTGTAAGTACAATACCTGCCATACCAGGAAGCGTTAAAGTTGCCCCAAACATCGCCATAACTGCAATTAATATAAATATATTCACAATCAATGCAACATTTGCAATAACTCCGGCCATACCATAATATACAACCATAAATACAATTACAAGTAAAAATCCAGATATAAGTGCTATCATAGAAGCTCTAATAGAATCAGCACCCAAACTTGGTCCAACTGATCTTTTTTCAAGCATCTTAACACTTGCAGGCAATGCCCCACTTCTTAATGCAATTGCAACATTTCCAGCTTCAGCAACACTAAATCCACCAGAGATTTGACCACTTCCACCACCAATTCTTTCACGAATTACAGGTGCAGAATAAACTTTTCCATCTAAAACAACTGCCATTCTTTTACCAACACTTTTACCAGAAAAATCTGCAAAAATTTTGGCACCTATTGAGTTAAGTGTAAAATTGATAATTGGTTGATTGTTTTGATCAAATGCAACTTTTGCATCTGTGATTTGACTACCATTTAATATTGGTATCTCTTTTAAAAGATATTTTTGATTTGGATTAGCAGAACCAGATAAAATCACATCACCATATTGTGCAGCTTTTGCTGGACTCATAGTATATACTTGGTCTGCTCTTTTTTCATCTACAGCCATCATCTCAAGATTTGCCGGTTTTGATATAAGTTCTCTTGCTCTTTGCTCTTGCTCTTGTGATTTAATTCCAGGTAGTTCCACAACTATATCAGTTGCACCTTGTCTTACTACTGATGGCTCAGCAAGACCAAACTGATCTAGTCTGTTTCTAATAGTTTCAACTGCTTGTGAAACTGCCATATCTTTTGTAAGTGCTATTTGCGCTGGTTGAAGTTTGATTGTATATGCATGATCTTCTGTTTTAGTAATATCAAGCCCTTTTATTTTGCTCAACATCTCATCAACTTTAGAAACCTCATCAGGATCTAAAACCACAAATGATACAGATTGATCATCAAAAGTTAAATCCTCAATTAAAATATCTTCATCATCAGTGAAGTATTTTATAGATGATGCAATTGATTTTATTTTTGTAGCAACTGCTTCATCAACTTGCACACCCAAACGCATATGCAATCCACCTTGTAAATCAAGTCCTAGTGATATTTTTTTACCCTCTGTTTGCAAAAAAGATGGGATAGAAAATACTATCCCAAACAATGCTACAAGAGTAAATATCACCAAACGGTAATTAAAAAAATTCAATAATTTTCCTTATAAAAATCTAATCTATCTTAGTCCACTTTACTTGCAACATATTGTTTAACAAGTTTCATTTTTGTCCCATCTTCATGTTTTACTGTAAAAAATTCATCTTCAACTTTTACAACTTCAACAATTAACCCACCTGTAGTGATAATTTTATCACCTTTTTGCATATTCTCAATCATCTGCTTATGCTCTTTTGCTTGTTTTTGCTGTGGCCTGATAATCAAAAAGTAGAAAATCGCGAATAACACGATCAACGGTAATAATGATCCTAATAAACTTCCTTGTTGCATTTTATATCCTTTAATTTATACTTTGCTATACTTCTTGTATGCTTTTTAAAACCAAATATATTACTCTTAATTGCCTGATAAAAGGCTTATACTTATCTGTGCTGTTTAGTGCATTTATCTATTTAGAATATTTTAACATAAGCAATACACTTCTAAACTCAATTTTGGCACTTATGGCTATTTATACTTTTTTAACTCTGGATAGAGTAAGTCTGTTTTGGGGTGGGTTTTTTACTGGAGTTTTGTGGTTTTGGTGGGTTAGTATAAGTTTTATATACTACGATTTAAAATATCTTATCCCTTTGGTTATTGTTGGATTTGGATTTATATATGCTTTGATGTTTGTATCTACTACAATATTCTCAAAACTCTACATTAGAGCAATTTTACTATTTGCCTTAAGCTTTATATCGCCATTTGGATTTAATTGGTTTAAACCTGAACTAATTTTTATCAATAGTTATTTTAGCACTTCAAAGATATCTTTTTTGATTATCATCACTGCAATATCACTATTTATATACCTAAAATCCAAAACTTATAAAATAATATCTTTATTTTTATTATTAATTTCCATAAATTATTCAAATTATGAAGTTAAAATGCCACCTTTAAAAATATCTATGCCTCAATTTAATATAGATCAAAATGATAAATGGGACAAAGAGTATAAAAAAACAATTATTAAAATAAATTTTGCAAGAATAAATGATGCTATTAAAAATAATTACGATATTGTGATCTTACCAGAGACTGCATTTCCATTACTTTTAAATACAAATCAAGAGTTAATGAATAGATTAAAAATATTGTCAAAAGATATTACAATAATAACAGGAGCTATGCATAAACAAAAAAATCAGTATCATAATTCAACATATAAATTTGAAAATACCAATGTTAAAATTGCACATAAAGTTGTGTTAGTACCGTTTGGTGAAGCTATACCCCTACCTAAATTTTTTACTGATCTTATAAATAAAATATTTTTCAATGGTGCACAAGATTATACAACAGCAAAAAAACCAACTGACTTTACAATAAAAGGGATAAAATTTAGAAATGCAATTTGTTATGAAACAACTACAGATGAAATATACAAAAACTCACCAATGTATGTCATATCAATATCAAATAATGGATGGTTCACACCATCAATTGAACCAACTTTACAAAAACTTCTTATGAAATATTATGCTAAAAAATACCATTTAGTTATATTTGCAATTGCAAATAAAAGTAAAAATATAATTATTTATTAAAAAATTATTTTATTTTGGCTAAAACTTAATTTAAATTTATAATATTTGTAGTATTATAGCTTAACAGAACAATAAAAAGAATTTTTATGAAAAATTTAAGCTATATAAAAACATTAAAAGTTTTATTTGTGGAAGATAATATTGAAGCAAGAGAAACTACATTGGGGATGTTGTCAAATTTATTTGATAATATTGTAATCGCTATTGATGGCCAAGATGGCTATGAAAAATTTTTACATGATAAATTTGATATTATAATCAGTGATATAAATATGCCAAATATGAATGGTATAGAGATGTCAAAAAAAATTAGAGAAAAAAACAAAAATATCCCAATACTGATCCTATCTGCATACAGTGAATTAGAATATTTTATAGAAACTATAAAAATTGGTGTTGAGGGTTATTTGATTAAACCAATCGATCTTGAACAATTTATCCATACTATTAATAAAGTTGTTGATAAACTATACCTACAATATCAATTGATAGAGTATCAAAATAATTTAGAACAAAAAGTAAAAGAACAAACAGAACAAATAAGATTAAAAAACAAAGATCTACTTTATCAATACTACTATGATCAACTAACATCATTGCCAAACAGAAACTCTTTATTAAAAGTTTTACAGGAAAAAGAACCAAATGGAATAATGTTAATAGATATAAATGGTTTTTCTATTATTAATGATCTGTATGGTACAGATGTTGGGGATCAAGTGCTCATTAGTATTGCAAATTTTTTAGAACATTTAAATAATGAAAGATACTCTTTTTACAGAGTTGGCATTGATCAGTTTGTATTTTTAGATCTTGTAGATAATAATCTAAACTTCACCAAAGAGGTTGTATCTCAAATTTTAGATAAAATTGAAAAAGCAAATATTGATATCAAACTTGATGATTCTACTTTTATTGACTTACATATATCTGTAACTGTATCTATCTCATCAAATACAAATGATGAAAGTCTACTCAAAAATGCAGAAATAGCACTGCACCATGCTAAAAAGAACAATATACATATGATATATTATGATAAAAATATGCATTTGGAAGATACATATCAAAAAGAGATAGATGCAGTAAAACTTGTAAAACAAGCAATTGAAGATGATAAAATAGTACCATACTATCAACCAATAGTTAAAAGTGACGGGACCAGATCATTTGAATGTCTTGCAAGAGTTATAACTAATGATGAAGCTATATCGCCAAAAAAATTTTTAAAAGCTATATCAAATACCAGATATTACAGTAAATTGACAAGAATAATGATTGAAAAATCATTTCAAAGATTTCAATCATGTAATACTGAATTTTCATTAAATTTTATGTTTAATGATATTATTAATGAACCACTTATTGAATATCTTGAAAAACAGTTAGAACTATATAATATTAATGGTAGATTAACTATTGAAATTATTGAAAATGAGTGTATTGAGAATTTTAAAATTTTAAATGCATTTATTAAAAGAATGAAAAAATACAATGTGCGTATAGCTATAGATGATTTTGGTAGTGGATATTCAAATTTTTCATATTTGTTAAATATGAATCCAGATTTCATAAAAGTAGATGGTTCTTTAATTAGAAATATTCATCTAAACAGTAAAGAAGCTATTATTGTAAAAACTATTATAAACTTTGCAAAAAATTTAAATATTAAAGTTGTATGTGAATATGTACACAATGAAGAGATATATAATATTTTAAACAGTATGGGTGCAGATGCCTTTCAAGGTAATTATTTTAGTGAACCAAAAAGATTTATATTGGATTAATATGGATACACATATTGACATAAATGAACTTATAAATTTTACAAAATCAATAAAACTTCTTTATATAGAAGATAACGAAGAGGCTCAAGAATCAATGATAGGTTTATTAAGTAATTTTTTTACCAATATAACTGTATCAAATGATGGTCTTGAAGGATTAAATGCTTTTGAAAAAAACAGATATGATTTAATTATTACAGATATACATATGCCAAATATGAATGGCACACAAATGATATCCCACATTCGTAAAAATGACCCAGATATTTATATAATAGTACTCTCTGCTTATAATAATATCATACCTGATGAGATTGAAATAGATAGTATAAAAATTGATGATTTTTTAATAAAACCAATACAAATGAATAATTTAATGACTACACTAATCAAACTTTACAATAAAAAAAGGGATCTTAATGTTTCAATATGTAAAAATTAAAACCAAACTCCTACTTCCATTATCAATTTTGATTTTAATTGTTTTATTACTTACTACCAGTTTGATTAGTAAGCAGTATACAAAAGGTGAATCACTAAAAGAGTTAGAGCACGGTATAAATTTATCTACACATATATCAAAACTTGTACACTCTACACAAATAGAACGGGGACTTAGCTCTGGTTATCTTACAAGTAATGGAAAAAAATTTAAAGAACAACTATTAAAACAAAGAGATATTACCAATAGTAAAATTAAATTTTTAAATGATTATATTAAAAATATAAAAAATAAAAATGTTGTAGTCAATTTACAAAATATTTTACATAATATTAAAAAACTAAACTTGATAAGAGAAAAAGTAGATAAGTTAGAAATATCTACTATAGATACAATAAAATTTTATTCACAAGTTAATGATGATTTAATCAACATAATTATTGAAATATCAAAAATATCAAAAATACCAAATATTACGCAAAATATAATTGCGTATAGTAATTTTTTATATTTAAAGGAAAATGCAGGTATTGAAAGAGCAATTGGTACAGCTATTTTATCTGAAAATAAAAAAAACAATGAACTAATTATCTATTTTACTAACTTAATTGCAATTCAAAAACTATATGAAAAGAACTTTTTTAAATATGTATCTAAACAAAGTGGTGATTTTTACAAACAAATTGTACAGGGAAAATCTATTGAGATTGTTAACAAAATCAGAAATGATATTTTATACAAAAATAGTAATAGCTATAAAATCAATCCAGAATACTGGTTTAAAAATATAACATTAAAAATCAATAAATTACAAAAAGTAGATAATTTTTTAGAAAAAGAGATACTAAAAAATATACAGGAGGAACTAAACTCAACATATAAACAATTTTTGGGATTTTCATCTTTGAATATAGTAAGTATTTTTTTATTTTTATTAATGATTATTCTTGTAACAAAATTGATAAAAAGTGAACAAAGACTAAAAAATTTAATAGATAAATATATTATTAGTTCCAGCACAGATTTAAAAGGAAAAATAACTGAAGTGAGTGATGCATTCTGTAAAATTTCTGGATATTCAAGAGAGGAACTTATTGGTAAACCACATAATATAATTAGACATAAAGATATGCCCAAAAGTGCGTTTAAAGATTTGTGGGATACTATTCAAGCTGGAAAAACATGGAGTGGAGAGGTTAAAAACCTAAAAAAAGATGGTGGATATTATTGGGTATATGCAAATGTTGAACCACTATTTAACAAAAAAGGTGATATTGAAGGTTATGCTGCAATTAGATTAGATATAACTGACAGTGTACATTTAAAAGATGAATTAAAAAGAAGTAAACAAAAAGACAAAACACTTTTACAACAAAGTAAATTAGCACAGATGGGTGAAATGATATCAATGATTGCTCATCAATGGAGACAGCCACTTACAGCCATATCTGCAACTTCAAGTGATCTATTTATGAAAATATTATTAGATAATTATGAAAAAGAGTATTTTCACAAAAAGCTTGAAGATATTGATGATCTATCACAACACTTAAGTAAAACAATTGATGATTTTAGAAACTTTTATAAAGAAGACAACCAAAAAGAGGAAGTATTATATTCATCTATAGTTGATGGAGCTTTACAAATTGTACTTACATCATTGGAGGAGAAAAATATAAAACTCACAACAGATTTTAATTGTAAAACAAAAGTTAATACTTTACCAAATGAGCTAAGACAAGTTATTTTAAATCTTATTAAAAATTCTGAAGATATACTTATTGAAAAAAATATAAAAAATCCATATATACATATAAGAACATATGAAGATGATGAATATTCATATTTGGAAATTTCTGATAATGGTGGAGGTATTCCAGACAATGTAATAGATAAAATATTTGATCCATATTTTTCTACAAAAACACAAAAAGATGGTACAGGACTTGGACTGTATATGAGTCAAATTATAGTAAGAGATCATAGTAATGGTGATTTGATTGTATCAAATACAAAAGATGGTGCATGTTTTACCATAAAAATACCAATATTTAAAGGAAATCGAGTTGTTCAATAAATTTGAGATAAAAGAGTTAATAGATTTTACAAAAACACTTAAAGTTTTATATGTAGAGGACAATACAGGAGCACAAAAAAGTATTCTATTATTATTGAAAAACTTTTTTGATGATATTATTACTGCAAATGATGGTTTGGATGGTTTGGAAAAATTCAAACATAATAAATTTGATTTAATTATTAGTGATATTAGAATGCCAAAAATGAACGGTATTGATATGTGTAAAAAAATCAAAGAAAATACAAATTCAAGACCATATGATATACCAATTATTATAACAACTGCACACAATGAATCTGATATACTACTTGAGTGTATCAAGTTAAATATTGATGGTTTTTTATTAAAACCTATTAATTTCAAACAATTAGAAAAAACTATTAGACAAGTTTGTGAACGAATATACTATCAAAGAAAAAGTTTAGAGTATGAACAAACACTTGAACAACTTGTAGAGGAAAGAACTAAAGAGTTGGAAATTGCCAAACAAGAATTGATACAAATGGCAAATAAAGATCCTCTAACAAACTTGTATAACCGTAGATATTTTACCGAAATATCAAAAACATTAATAGAAATAACAAAAAGGGAAAAAGATAGTTTATCTGCGTTGATGATAGATATTGATAGATTTAAAAATATCAATGATACATATGGTCATGCAATAGGAGATAAAGTTATTAAAAAACTTGCAAAAACTCTTCTAAAATATACTCGTAACAGTGATGTTGTTGTTAGATTTGGTGGTGAAGAGTTTGTAATACTTTTACCAAACACCAATATAGAAGGTGCAATATCAATTGGGAAAAAAATAAGATCTGCCATAGAAGAGCAAGAGGTAAAAGTAAATGATATTGATAATACAATATTAAAATTTACAGTAAGTATTGGTATTTCTCAATGTATATGTAAAGATGAAATTATAATCGATAATTTAATAAGAAGAACAGATGAAGCACTATATGAAGCCAAAAGAAGTGGAAGAAATAAAGTTGTTGCATTTGAGATAAAAGATATTTAGCAAACAATGATATGTTTAAATATATAAGAATAAAAACATTATTACCAATATCTTTGGTTATGTTAATGTTATTAATCTATTCTACTTATTTAACAAGTAACAAATATTTTCAATATGACTCTTTAAATAAACTAAAAAACGGTATAGATCTATCCAAACATTTATCGAAAACTATACATGAATTACAAAAAGAAAGAGGTCTTTCATCTGCTTTTGTAGCCAGCAAAGGTGAAAAATTAAAAAAAGCTCTTTTAATTCAAAGATCAAAAACAACAAAAACTATTAAAGATTTAAAAAGGTTTTTAAATTACAATGAAATTAATATACTAAAAAATAAACAACTTTTAAACAATGATTATATTTTAGCAATACGAATAAATGTAGATACATTTAATATAAATACACTAGATACCATAAAAAAATATTCAGATATCAATAATTATCTATTAAAAATCATTACTGAAAACTCTAAAATATCAAATATACAATATATTACAAAAGAGATTGAAGCATACAATAATTTTTTATTTGCAAAAGAAACACTTGGTATAGAAAGAGCATTGGGGGCAGCAATATTAGCAAATAACAAATTTTTAAAAACTCAAAGAATAAAATTTCTAAAATTAATTACATTAGAAGATATATATTTTGAAAAGTTTATAAACTTTTCACAACCTAAAACAATAAAATTTTACTATAAAACAATGAATGGAGATGAATTAAAAATTATAAATGATATTAGAGATACTATTATTTATTCAAAAAAGAAAAAATTATCAACTATTACACCAGAATATTGGTTTAAAAACCTTACATCAAAAATGAACAAACTGCAAATTGTTGATAACTATCTTGAAAATCAAATTACACAAAATATAAAAACCGAACAAACAAAAATATTAAATCAACTTACATTAAGCAGTATATTTAATATTTTTATTATTATTTTATTTATTATTTTAATAAATACTATATTTAAAATTATGAAACAGGATAGACGGGCAAAACTTCTATTTGAAAAATATGTAATTAGTTCTACTACAGATTTAAAAGGGAATATCACTTATGCGAGTGAAGCTTTTTGTAAGATCTCCGGCTTTACACAAAAAGAGCTAATAGGCAAACCTCATAATATTGTCAGAGACCCAAGTACTCCGCGAAATATTTTTAAAAATATGTGGCAAACAATACAAAATGGTAATAATTGGAATGGTGAAATAAAAAACAGGAAAAAAAATGGTGGTTATTACTGGGTTTTTGCAAATATTGAACCAATATTAGATGATAAAAGTAAAATCATAGGTTATTCAGCTGTTAGAATCGATATAACACAAAGTAAATTACTTGAAGAGAAAGTACAAAAAGAGAGAATTAAAAATATTCAAAAAGATAAAGCTATGCTTCAACAAAGTAAACTTGCTCAGATGGGGGAGATGATATCTATGATTGCTCATCAGTGGAGGCAACCACTTACAGCTATTAGTGCCAGTACAAATGATCTACTTTTGAAAAATTTACTAGATAATTACAATAAAGAATATTATGATAATAAATTAAAAAAAGTTGGTGAGTTATCACAGCATTTAAGCAAAACAATTGATGATTTTAGAGATTTTTATAAAGAGGATAAAGAGAAACAATCTACAACATCAAAACAAATTATTGAGGGTTCTTTAAATATTATAATTTCAACAATTAAAGCCAAAAATATCAAGATTATACAAAATTTAAATAGTAAAAATATAATTAAAACATATGTAAATGAGTTGAGACAGGTTATCTTAAATATTTTAAAAAATGCAGAAGATGTAATCACAGAAAAAAATATAAAAAACCCATATATTTTAATAAATACTTATGATATAAATGATGATATTTGTATAGAGATCATTGATAATGCAGGAGGTATAAAAGAAGATATTTTTGATAAAATATTTGATCCATACTTCACAACAAAAGAAAAATCTGATGGAACAGGGCTTGGTTTGTATATGTCAAAAATTATTATAGAGGATCATTGTAACGGAAAACTTGATGTAAAAAATGATTTAGATACTATTACAAAAACACCAAAAGGTGCTATTTTTACAATCTACATACCTTCTGATTAAGTATCATAAATTTTATATTTATACATAATTATAACATAACTTTTTTATATATTTTTAAGTATTACTAAATATATAAAACAGTATCATAGCTATTGTTAACAAACCAAGATAAGGAAAAAATATGAAAATAATGAAAACTATTTCATTAGCTGTTGCAACAGTTGCAACTTTGGGACTATTGAGTACAGCAAGTGCTGATAAACTTGATCAAGTTATAAAATCAGGAACATTAAATTGTGGAGTTGTTTTAGATTTCCCACCAATGGGTTATTTTGACAAAAACAATAAACCAGCAGGTTTTGATGTAGATTACTGTAATGATTTGGCAAAAGCTTTAGGTGTAAAATCTAATGTAATCAATCTTACATGGGGAGATAGAATTCCATCACTAATATCAAATAAAACTGATGTAGTTATTGGATCAACTTCAGATACACTTCAAAGAGCTAAATCTGTAGGGTTTACATATCCATATTTTGTTTTTAAATTTCAAGTTATATCTAAAAAATCTAAAAACATTAAATCATTTGATGATTTAAAAAATGTAAAAGTTGGTGCAGCATTAGGTACAACTTATGAAACTGAATATTTGGCATATGCTAAGAAAAAAGGTTGGGGAACAAGCAATTATACTGCATTTAAGTCTGAGAATGATGCATTTTTAGGATTATATCAAGGTAAAATTGATGCTTTAATATCAACAAATACAAACATAGCTACAAAACTACAAACTAAAGAGTTTAAAGATTATGTAGCTGGTCCTTATGTACCTAACTATGATGATGTTGTTGGATTAATTGCAAAAAGAAGTGAATTGGCATGGATTCAGTATCTAAATCTATTTTTAGTACATCAAATTAGAGACGGTGGTATGAATAAAGCATACAATAAACATTTTGGAAGTGATGTACCAGCAAGTTTAATTCAATCTCTAAGAGATAATAAATAATATTTTATAGAGGTCTAATATTTTAGACCTCATTAAAGTTTTAAAGGAAAATATTTGGATTACGAATATCATTGGAATGTTGTTTTTGATAAGATGCCAGAACTTTTAAATGCAGCTTTTGTAACACTGCATGTCTCTGTTTTATCTATGTTTGTTGGTATAATTATTGCTGTATTTTTGGCACTTGGTAAAATGTCTGATAATAAACTTCTTAACTATTTAAGTGGTATTTGGATTGAAATAGCAAGAAATACACCTGCACTTTTTCAAATATATATGGCTTATTTTGGATTAGGAGCTTTTGGTATACATCTTAGTCCATATTTTGCAGTTTTTAGTGCTCTTGTATTTATAAATGCAGGCTATCTTGCAGAAACTTTCAGAGGAGGCTTCCAGTCAATTCCAAAAACACAATACAGTGCTTCTCAATCATTGGGTATGACAAAAGTACAAATATACAGATATATAATCTTACCTCAAATGTTTAGAAGAATATACCACCCTATGACAAATCAATTCGTTTGGTCAATTCTAATGAGCTCTCTTGGTATTTTGGTTGGGATGAGTGAACTAGCAGGTGAAACCCAAAGATTACAATCTTTATCATTTAGAACATTAGAATTTTTTATGGTAGCTGCAGCTATGTACTATATCATGACAAAATTTATTTTAATATCTGCAGATCTAATAGCAAAAAGAATATTTAAAGGGGATATATAATGGGATTTTCTTTATTTACTCCACTATCATGGAATGATGCAGGTTTTATTTTAACTGGGGTTTTAAACACCATTTATATATCTGTTGTTGCTATTGTAATTGGTACTATATTAGGTGCAATTGTAGGATTTATAAGAGCAGAATCAAATAAATATACAAATATGCTAATAGGATCAGTTTTAGATATATTAAGAAGTGTTCCTCTTATTATTCAACTTATTTTATTTACTACATATATTGGAGCTATGGGGCATCCACTAGATCCTTTTGTGTCTGGTTCTATAGTATTGTCTTTATATACTATGGCTTTTATGAGTGAAGTTTTTAGAGGTGGTTTTGAAAGTGTACAAAAATCGATGATTACTGCAGCAAGAAGTTTGGGTATGACATATTGGCAAACTGTTAGATATATTAGATTACCAATTGGACTT
>Ga0256843_1002865_pt1 | contig 12364 bp, 10 predicted proteins | sample AlvinellametaG_FD_191572 | JGI IMG/M metagenome (GOLD analysis project Ga0256843, IMG submission 191572) | Pompeii worm associated microbial communities from hydrothermal vent at the East Pacific Rise, Pacific Ocean - Alvinella | ecosystem: Host-associated > Annelida > Integument > Unclassified ... | reverse complement strand
TATCTTCAGAAGATAAAAGTTCCTTACCAGCTACGATTGTTGCAACAGCAACAATAATCTGAGCACATAATGGAATTGGTATCATACATTCTCCTTTTTGTTTGATAGGAGAAGTATAATCTTTTAAGTCGTCAAAAAGTGTCTTTTTTTAGTATTTTTAATTAATTAAAATAATTTTCAAACTCTTCCAAAAATTTTTCCAATCTTTCTATATCTTGTGTAACTGTATCGTTTCGAGTTGTTAACTGATGAGCAATACTATGTCTTATACTTGAAATACTGTTTAAATTTTCTAACTTTTTCCCTCTGTTTTCTAAAAACATTTGATTATAGGGATAGTCTATTCTTCCTTTTATCTTGTTCCGAACCTCTTCATCAAATACATTTTTTTCAGGTTCCTTCAATTCTATACTCTTAGTTATGATAGCTTCAAATAGAGCTAAATATGACATCGCATAGTTTTTATTTTTATAAAACCATTTTGCTAATGCAAATTGAAAATCAGATAATTTTTCATGATCAAGTTCATCTATAATCTTTTGAATTTCTGGTGCAATTAATTTTATAATTTTATTTTGGGAGTTTTCTATTGTTCTTAATTTTTTACTTGCCGTAGCAATAAATCTTTGCATAGAAGCCATATTAGCCATACGGATGGTATTATTTAAATCTTTAAAAGTATTTTCAATTTTAGCATCACTATCTGTTTGGTTTTCTAATAAAGTATTTAATAAATCAAAATCAGAATACCTTTTTATAGCATCGATAGCTTTTATCCATTCTTGTATCTCTACCAACAACTGTAAATTAACGATAGGCGTGATTCCATTATTATTATATGAATACTCCAGCATTCCATAAAATATAGCTTTAATTTTAATATTTTTCTCTGAAATAGTTTGAGCAAACTGCGTCATAACATAAGAGAACAAAGCTAATGAACGAAAAGAGTGAGTAATATCTAAATAGATTTCGTCATTATCATCAAATTCATTTGCAATTTGTAAATATTTTTCAAAATTATTCCATATTTCACTATCATCTAAACCATAATCAATGATTTTTGCATATACAGGAGCTTGTGCAGAATGCAATATCTGTAAGTCTTTTATCTTTATCGTTCCGGCTTCTTTCTTTTCATATAAGTTTTCCCAAATATCATCAGTTGGGTTATCAGTAAATACTCTATATGCTTCATCCCAAATAGATTTGTTTGTTCCAACTAAATAAATCTTATCAAATTTATAAAATTGATGTAAAGCATAAGCGACAAAGGATGTTTCACATTGCTTTTGTTTATTTAAACTATATTTAGTCTTTTTATACTCCCCATTATATAATTGTCCAGTTCCGATAGAACTAATAAGTATCTTTGCCATTAAATTTCAACTCCTTTTCATATTTTAGATATTAATATCATAGATTCTTCTTTTTTGATAGCAGAAGTATAATCTTTTAAGTCGTCATAAGATGGAGAATTCTTTGTAATTTTGCTTTATACCTATCTCGTAAATCTTCAGGTTCTAAAACTATAAGATCAGGAAGCCATTTTTGCACAAATGGTAAAATTTCCAAATCATGTGTATATTCGACTGTAAAAATGATACTTCCATCATCCTCTTTTTTCACAAATTTTTGAGAAGAGAGAAATTTTTTCATATTTTTATCAAAATATTTTGCTATAGATGGGGATGCTTTTAAAGTTGCTGTTTGTGGTTTTACTCCATATAAACTCATAGAATTTTGTATATTTTGAATAAACTCCATATATTTTTGTAATTCTTTCGTTTGAAATGTATCTTTATCTGAATATTTAAAATATTTTAATTCTTGTAGATCTTTCATAAACGCTAATCTTCTAAAAACGAAATCTGTTTTTTCTTTATTTGTATATTCAAAAGCAATATACCAATTATTGTCTATAAAAACAATTTTCACAGGTTTAACATTATTATAAATTCCTATTTGATCATATGAAAATTCTAAGCGTAAATATTTATGATTTTTGATAGCATCTACAAGATCATCATAAAATTCACTTATTTTACTATCTTGAAACTCTTCATATAAAGAAAGGTGCCCCTCCATATACTTTTGATTTGTTTGAAAAACTTTTTCAATTGCCTTAAATGTTGATGTATCAAAATGCTCTTTTTTTAACTCTAATGCATATGTTAGACTTGTAAGATCTTTTTGGCTTAGTTTTTCACTAATAAGTTCTTTGTCATCTTTTAATCTCCAATAATTTGCTCTACCAACTTTTTCTTTTAGAAGCAAATTTTCTACTAATTCTAAATATTTTAAGCTATCTTCTAATACCTTTTTAGATATACCTAACATATTGTATAGTTCCGGTGTATTTACTTTTGTAGGTCCATGTGTTTTTAAATATTCTAAAATAAATTCTTTACGTTGAACCGGAATGGTTTTTCGAATAGTTCTCTTACAAGATTCTTCTAAATTTTCTTTCATTAAATTGCCTTTTTTAAATTTAAAACATTATTATCAATACAAAGTTTCTCAAAATTTTGAATATTTTTATCAATTTCTTTTTTAACATTATCAATATTATCAGAATTATTTGCATGTGCTAAATTATTCCGTAAATCATCTTGCAAAAAATTTTTAAATTGATAGTTAAACAGAGTATACTGTTTTAATATTTTAGCTTCTTGATCATTGAAGAGAGAAAGATTTTTTGGTTCTTTTTGAAAAAATATACTTAAACAATCTTGTAATAATTTATAATTATTAAATTTATTATTATTATTATAAGTTTCTATCTTCTGTTCGACATCAGTAATTATTCTATGCGTTTCTTTATTTTGTGATTTTATAGCTGATTTAAGGTAGAACTGTTTTGCTTCATGTAAAAGATTTATTGATTGTAAGAGATACTCTTTTTTTAATAATTCTTTTGCTGTATTAAAGTAAATCTCATATCTTTTTAGATTTTGAAAATTAAAAACTTCTAAATGTTTTTTAACTATTTCCAAATCATTTTTTAAAATAGAACTATCTGAAATAGCATCAATAGCTTGGTACAATCTTGGTAAACTACTACTATAAAAATGTTGCATTGAAAGGCCAAGAATATCTCTTGAAAAAGTACGCATAGCATCAATAAGTTCTTTATACTCTTCTTGTTTAGTATTTATATTAGAAGATATAGTATAGTTATCTTTAAAATTTGCAATAACAAACGAAAGATTTGCAATTTCCAAATATTTATTTAAATCAACAATTTCATATTCTCCAACTTCTTGTGGAGTATGCTTAATAATCTCTTTAGCAAAAAGAATTTTTTCAATATGTGTTTTTGATTTAAAATTTTGTATAACAATATCTATAATCGTTAAAATAGGAAGATGTCTAAAGCCATGTGTTAAATCTATAATAACACTGTCAAATTGATTTATCGTTTTATCTATTTGACTAAAAATTTTAAAATAATCTTTTTCATCCTGAATTAAACCTAAAGTATCATCAAAAGTACACTCTATATTTTCATAAGATAAAACTTCTTGATTAAAAGTCTTAGCCTCTTGTGTATATATAGGGATAACCTGATACTCTTTTGCATAAGTTTTTATCAATAATGGCAAAGTGTTATAATAAGCTTTTGGTGCATTACTTTGGTTTTCAAAATAATATAATGCTTGATGCTTATAATCTTTTACATATGCTTCACCTTCATCAGTATAACCTGCACCTTGAATTCCTAAAATTGTTATAACTGCTTTTTTCATAGTAACTCTTTTAAATATTTTTTACTATCTTTTACATATTTATTAAAATTATCAATATCATCTTTTGGTTGTTTACTACTAAGAAGCTGGTGAGCTATATCATTTCTAATTTTATTAATCTGTTTAGTAAATAAGGTAGCAAACTTTTTTCTAGAATGGGAATAAGGATAACTTTTGTCTAAGCCTTCTCTTATCCAATCCTTCGCTCTTTCTCTATTATCTCTTTTATTTTCATCCATATCTTGTTTCTCACACACTGAACTGATAATAGCTTCTGCTAGAGCAATATATGCCAATGAGTGGTAATGCTTGGATGCAAAAAACTCTGCTAAAGTAAATTGAAATTCACTGAAGCTTTTTAAAGATAATTTTTTTATAAATTCATCCACTTTTGGGGCTATCAATCTGATGATTTTATCATCATTGTCATAAAAATAATTAAGATGGTTTTTTAAGCGAATAACTGCATTATATATAGCACTCATATTTGCTATATCAAAAGCTTGTTGCATTGTAAAGAGTGCATTGTAACCGTTCTTGTCTATATGACCTTCTGATAATTTCACAATTTTTTCCAATGAAGCAAATCGTTCCATTTCATCAATAGCCTTAGCCCATTCAAGTAATTCAAAAAACATACTAACATCTATGATTTTTGATGCTTTATTCTTTTTTAACATACCATAAAACATGCCACCAATCGTAATATTTTTAGATATTTTTCCAAACTCTGCCATAACAAAACTCATAACAGATAAAGATCTAAATAGATGCGTAATATCAAAATAAACTACATCTTTTTCATCTAATTGATTTAATATTTCTAAGAATTTTTCAAAAACATCCCATAATTGTTCTTCATTTTCACCATCTTCTACAATAAAGCACTGTGAGCCTGAAGTATTTAATTTTATATTTACACAACTTGTTAGTTCTGTTAAATTGAATTCATTAAGAGATTTGTTTTCTTTTAATTCAAGAAGTTTTAATGCTAAATCTTCATCACCAAAATACTCTGCTACATTATCCCACATTGAGCTATCTGTTCCAATATAAAAAACTTTATCAATATCAAAATGTTCAATAAGTGCATTTGATGTAAATGTTACATTTTTATATAAACTTGTATTAATTAAATAATCTGTCACTTCATAATTGTTGTTTGCACTATCATCTTTTGCCTGACGTCCTGTACCAAGAAGTGTAATCAAAACCTTTGCCATGAAAAATTCTCCTAAATTTGTATTTTATTATTTTAATCGATCAATTTCTTGTACAAGTTCTAAAACAAATTCTGATCCTTTATTATTTTTAGAAGCACTCCATTTTTTTACAAATGCTTTTTTAGCTTTTTCTAAACCAGCACCCTTTTTGCTTTTTACTTCATTAAAAGCTTTTTGCGCTTGTTCATTAATTTTAGTAAATTTATTGTCTTTTTTTGTCTTTTTAAGTTCATCGAAGTAATCTTGTATTTCGTGAACATCAAATCTACTATTTGTATATTTAGCTATAAAACTTTGTAGTTTCGATTCATCTTCTGAATTTTTTAGACTATCTAATTCACTATTGAATTTATCTTCTTCTTCTTGCATTTTTTGAATTTCTTGTTGTTTTTTCAACTCTTCTTCTACTGCTTGTTTTCTTTGTATATTTCTCTCTTTTATGCTTTTTATATCTTCATTATATTTTACAATATCATCATTAGATGATAAATTTTTTAGATTTTGCTTATCTACTCCATTTAAATTAATATATCGATCAAGATAATTTGTATTATTTTTTTCTTTTGCAAAATCTTTTAATTGCATATATTCTAAATTTTGATCATTTTGAGGGGTAGCCATTGTAAGTAAATTAATCACTTGCTCACTTTCATGCCATTTAATTTCATTATCAAATAATTCTGAATTCATACAAGCTTCAAAATATTTTAAATACTCATCTTTTAAGTGTTTGAAACCTTTTAGGTTTGTAATATTTACTTTTATTGTTCCATATCCGTAAGGCTTTGCCATACCTATATTATGATAACATTCTGTATTGCCATGAAAACTGATTGCACTTAATAATGCTCCGATCTCTATGCTTTTAAGATTATGTACTTTAATTTTACAAATAAATTTAGTATCTTGTTTCAAAGGTGTAATAAGTGATGTTTGTGTAGATTTACCATCATCTTTATGCTTAAAACTTTTATGAATTGGGTAGCGTTTCCATCCAGCTAAAACACTATCACTATCCATTAAAGTTTTATACTCTTTTCCATTCTGTACTAAATATATTGGATAATATGAGGCCTTTGGGCTACCCAGTAAAACATATCTTGATTTTAATTCTATAGCATTAGTTACACTTTTTGCATGCGAAAAATATACTCTTCCTTTTAAGGCCTGTTTTATATCTCTATCTATATAGCCAAATATTGTTTGTGCAAGATCTTGCTCTTTACTATGATGATCTTTTAACAACTTTGTCATGATAGAATGAGTATATGGAAACTTGTAAAGATAAGATAAACCAAAACTACTTACTTTTCCCGTTGTGTCTTTATGAAAAAATACGGGGATCTTTTGACCACTATAAAGTTTTTGTTTCCAAAAAGTCCAATCAGGAGATTCTGTTGGTTGTGTTTGTCTTCCATCAAAATAAGCAAATTTAAAATTATCAAACACTTCAGGAGCTATGTTTAAAATGGGAGCATTCTTTTTTTCTTCAAATATAAAGTCATAGATTTTACCTGATTTTCTACCTGTTGATGGTTCTTTGCGAGCAGATGGATGTCCGGTCAAGACTAACTTGCCTTTTAATTTTCCTTTATCTGAAAAGGATATTATTTTTTTACCTGTTCTGTCTGTTTTCGCTATTTCAAAATTAAATACATCATCAAAAATATTTTTATTCGACAAATCATTTAAAAGTTGATATTTTTCATAAGCTTTTTTATATGGACTAGCACCATTATCAAAAGTTTTATCCATAAATCTTTGTTTAAAATCAATATTAAAATATCTATCTATCTCATCATATTGGACTCTATATGCAATCCCACAATCTTGAAGTTTTAAAGTATCACCATTTTGATACAGCCAGCCACACTGAACTTTATTAGCTGTAAACTCATTCATATATTTACTATATTTTAGATCTCTTAAGGAGTAGGTTTTATCATCTAAAAAACTCATCTTAGAAAAACTCATAATCTCTAAAACATTTCTAACCATACCTTTTACACTACTACCTGGAATATAGTACTCACCCTTGTAGTTACAAAACTCCTTTGAATTTTCATGATCTCGTATAAATATAGGACTCTTAGCTGTTATTGTTATCTCAATTTCTCCACTTTCACCATCCTCAAACGGGATATCATGACTTACATCTTCTGCCCATGGTGGGAAAAAAACTTTTTCATTTAATGGTACAAAATTAAACGGTGCTGTTATCATTTTGATTCTCCTTTTTCAAATCCTGCAAAAACAACTTTTTGTAATTTCATAACATTCATACTTTCACATAATTCATCAGATCTCTCTTCCCAAACTTGAGCCATTTTTACTTTGTAGTTCCATCCCTCAATATCTGAAATATAAGTTTGAATATCTTTTTCTTCAATAGTTGAAATATCAGTTTTACTAATAAGCCAATGATCATTTATTTGTTTTATAGCAATACTTTGCTTTCCATTACAAAAGTGAGCTTCATAGATAAAGCCAGTTTTTTCCTCTACTTTTGGAGTCTCTATTATAAAAATATCATCTTTATATGATAGAGGTCTGTTTGAATACTGTATATATCCCTCATACCCTTGTAAATTTTCTATATATTTTTTTATTTCATCTCTAGTCATTTTTTTGCTCCAATCTCTCGTTCGCATAATGTGTCCAAGTCAATTGTGTACTCAGTAAATGCACAATTTTAATTTTAGAAAATTTCATAGTTTTTTTCCATTTATCAAAACTTCTCCTGAAAAAACACCATGCCCTTTTGTTGTAGCACCACCTAATGGCAGCATACCACAGCAGATATCTTTGAGAGCATTTTCAAAAGCATTGTTAAAATCACTGTCGATGTCATTTTCAAGTAGTATTTCTATAGTAAAGTCGTTGTTTTTAGCTACTGTTTTTTCTTGAAATAGTGCACCATCAATTGCCCCACCAGTAAAACGATCGATACTGACATGGTCAAATACTTTTACTTCATCTTTATTTACTTGTTGAAAACAATCAGAAATTAAAATTTTACCTTTTTGACCTAGTTCTGTTTTCTTATCTTCTGACAACTCTTTTTTATGTCCAAAAATTGCTTTTACTGCTGCATTGTTTTCAACTGTTTGAGTATGATCTTTTCCTTTTTCTAGCATCTTTTTATTATAATGATATGCTGTTCTGTGCGATAAAGCTCCCTTGATAGAAGAAGCAGGAATAAGTATCTCTTTAGCACTCAATTTTTGATTTTCATAATCTATAACTTGTTCATACACAGGTGTCATATCTGCATCACTATCCCCAAAACCACTCCCAAACATATAAAAATCATCAGGCTTAATATTTAAAGTATACGTTGTATATTCTGTAGAGTTACTATCTTGGAGAGCCTTTTTATTCTTTAGTTGATAATTCAAACTACTTGAATAAGTAGCATAGTTCTCTTCAGAGAACTCTTGTGTAGCGATTTCTAAGATTGTGAACTTACCAAACCCTTTTGTACTGCCACCACCAAATCTTATATGTGATTGTCTAAGCATCTCTAATATTTCATTAAAGATCTTTTCATCTTCCAAAACCTCTATACTAAATTTAAACCGTGTGCCTTTATAAACAACCTCTTCATCAAATTTACTATGTTCTTTTGCGACTCCTTTATCAGTTATAGCTGTATGTTCTCTTACAGGAAGATTGTTAAATATCTTTAAAAATGGTGTTTTTTCTAAAAGTAAATCTTCATGTACTCTATTTATTTCATTCAAAAGTAAAGCATTTGAAAATATAATTTTGCTTCCTTTATTATCACCAAATATACTCTTTGCTTGAGATTCATTAAACTCTTTACGTAAAACTCCGGCTATAGAAGTCCCAAGTATCATAGGTGAGTTATTCCAATCTTTTTGAATTGGTGCATCTTGTAAAAAATCACTTGCATTTGAACCGACTTTGAGAGGTGTATTAGTTTCAAATGTAATCTGTGCTATATACCTAGTCATTATTATTCTCCCTACTTTGTGCTTTTGGCATCTGTATAGAGAGTAGTTTTATAAACTCTAAACTCTTACCATATTTTAAAAGTTTTTCTTGCTGTTTTTTCTCCCACTCTTTTGTGCCATGCCCTATATACTCTTGTATCTCATCTAAAAAATTTTCATTTGTACTTGTACAGATACTTCTTATTTTTCCCCATTGAGATGGTTTTATATTTCCATAAAGAGATTTATAGTTGCTGATAAATTCATCAACATCATTTAAAATCTTAAGTCTATCCTCTTGTTTATCTACTCTATTTTTTAAAAATTTTGCTACTGAGGATGTTATAGATATACTCTTGTCATTTGTTTTATTAAATCTCTCTTTTAAGCTAAATTCATTTTGAAGTAGAAATTGAGGATTTATAAGTAAATGCCCAAAACCCTCACTCTGAAAAGCTCCTACAAACTTAGGTACATCATTCTTAACGACATTTTGTAAAACAATAACACTTCCTTTATTGATGCAGACTCTTTCATAATCTTTTGTTTGTCTTGCTCCATTATATGGTGTAAACGTTGATGTTTTTAGCTGACATTTTTCATGGAGAATGTTTTCATCCTTTAAGCCATCAAACAGATACCTTAAATCATAGGTAGGATTTCCCTCATTATCAAACAGAGCCAATCGGCTATTTGCATAAAGTATGAGTTCGTTTGAATCTTTATCTTCAATATCTTCACTTAATCCTTTTTGAGTTATCTCAACCAATCCATATTGAGCTGATTTGGATTTGCCTAGTCTTTGTTTACCGACTATACTTTTTTGAAGAAGCTCCAAATCATTTGAAGAAATACTATCATCATATTGAATACTAAACTGCCAAGTTGTACCACTTTTTATAGCACTATAACCAAACATACTACTATCTTTACTTCGCCTCTTTTCTTTGTCATATGCTGACTTCTGTTGGTAGTTATACTCTATGTAAATGAGATTATTCTCTCTAGTTATATAGCCTTTTCTTTTTTGTTTAAGTTGCTTATATTTTTTAAAGTCACGAATGAGATGATGATTTAAAAAAATTTCATCATTTAATTTTTCGTGAAAATAAGATAATGGGATTTTATAAGTCAGTTTATTATTACAAAGTATATGAGCATCTCCATACTTTACAGCACCACTATGAAACACAGCGAAACTATTTTCAAACTGTGTGTAGTTTTTTGCTGCTATTCCTAAAAAATTACTACCAGCTATAAAATCTAACTGCTCTATATTGCCCTCTGTATTTGAAGTGGCAGGAAGTACTACATCACTTAAAAATTCTACTTGATAAATTAATTCTCTCATTTTATACACTCCACTTCAAATGTACATCGTCCTAAACCACGATTACGGTTAAGTCCCATTCTTTTTATCATTTTCAAAGATTTTGTTAGTTTTTTACAATCTTCTTCACTCTCTATATCCATAATCTTACCCTCTAGTGTAAGTGGGATCACTACCTCTATCTCTCTTAAGCTATCATCAACAGCAAGCCCATCTTTTAGTTGAGTAGATGCTATAACATCATAAAGATTATCTTGAAGTCTATTTGCAACTATCTCCTCTTTGATAGTTTGATCTAAGGTTGCATTTGTAAAATAATATTTTCCAGACGTCAATTTTGATTTTCTCTTATAACATACATCATCTTTATCAGATGTACTTCCAAAACATCCATCTAAAAATTGACAATCATAGTTTAGCTCTAATGCCATCTCTCTAACTAAACCCTTTATTGTTTTACCAGAAGCATAAGGAACACCATCATCATCTTTTACTACACTGCTATCTAGCTTCGCTCCTGCACTGAGTCCTGAGCCAAGATGCCAATAGTCTAAAAATGTAAGTTTGTAGTTCAGTATCATTATTGTGCTCCTTGTTTTGTAGTGACAGAAAGTATCTGTAAAATATCATAAATTGGAGTTTTTTTCATTCCATCTTTTTGAATTATAAGATTCTCATTAGATAAATCTTTATTAAAAAATTTTAAATTTCTATTCATAATTTCGCAATTCCATTCATTCTTTTCTTGTGTAATTTGATTGATTCTTTTGAGTAGATTTTTAGCATTTGCATCATTTTTATAAAGTTCACTAAGCCAATTTCTAAGTCTGCTTATAGGACTACCATCACATTTATAAGCTTCCAGCGTATTTATAAAATTTTCTATAGTAGCTTCACCCTCTTTGTTAAGGTAGTAAGCTCCAAAATCAAGCCTTACAACTTCTTTATTATCAGTAGTTTTGATTGTAAGTTCATCTGCGACAAATTTATCCCAACTTTGAAAATTTGAGCTTTGGATATTGTGAAATATCAAACAAGATGCTTCCCTTTTACTATGGTTTTTAGCAACTCCACACAACTCTTCTGCCAAATCTACTGCATAATGAAACGGATACTTTTCATTACAATAGGCTATACCTGCACAAGCAGTCAGTTTTGTAAAACTCGACTTTGTCTCTTCTTCAAAATATTCTAAAAAGTTTTTTGTAAATCTAAGAGCATCATCGGCACTACAGATAACAGTTACATCATCGCCACCCAAAACTACTTCTCTTATACTCATAGTTTCATCACGTGCTTTGTCAAATGCACTTTTTGTTGCCGAATCTAATTTTTTTGAAAAATCACTCAACTCTAAGCCATACTCTTTTTTTAGTTTCGGTATTAGCTCACCCAAGCCATTCCCATCTATATGTATAACTGCTATTTTATTTTTACTATTGGAAAAACCTGAAATATCTTTAAACTCTTTATTTCGAGGGTTATTATCGAGAAATCGTTTATACTCTTGCCGCTTTTGGGATGTTGCTCTATCTTCATCTTTATTTACGAGAGGTTTTGCCGTTTTTGGATTTAATTTTATAATATTTAATGATAAATCTAATGGTATTGTAGGCTTGTTTCTTTGAATTTTTAAATTTTTTTCTAGTTCGTTGATATCCTCTTGCGTATAATTATCTTCAATATCTTTAACGGCTTGAGATATTGTAATACCATAAGCCCCTTGCATTATCTCTTTTTCAAAGTAAAGTATATGTTTTTGCAACTCCTCTTTATTATCAAAAACAGCCTTTATATTTCCAGCAGCATTGAGTAAAATTTCTATATTTTCATGAGTTTCAAACATGGTTTTAAAATTTTCATTTATATTTTTAACTATTTCACTAGCACCTACAATCTCTTGAAGTTTATTTGTTTTAAATATAAACTCCTGAATTCCCTGTACACTTGCACCATATAAATATCTAGCCATTTATATTCTCCACTTCTATTTTTCCAAGCCCAAAAACGGTACTTTTGCCAACACCTATGAGTTCTCCTACTTTTAAGACCTCATAAGACTCTTTGTTAAGACCTTTTATTTCTATGCTTCCCATTATGCCACCT
>Ga0256843_1002863_pt1 | contig 12376 bp, 14 predicted proteins | sample AlvinellametaG_FD_191572 | JGI IMG/M metagenome (GOLD analysis project Ga0256843, IMG submission 191572) | Pompeii worm associated microbial communities from hydrothermal vent at the East Pacific Rise, Pacific Ocean - Alvinella | ecosystem: Host-associated > Annelida > Integument > Unclassified ... | reverse complement strand
CTAGTTCTATATCATCTTTCTCTTTTAGTAGCTCATCTAGTGCTTCCATCTGCTCTACACTTCTAGGATATCCATCTATGAGTACTACATCTACAGGTGCATTATCAATAGCTGATACAATAGTATCTACTATAATATCTAGTGGTACCAAAGCACCTCTTGAGATATAGCTCTCTATTGTTTGACCTAGTTCACTACCACTACTAACCTCAGCTCTTAGCATATCTCCTGTTGAGTAGTGTACTATTTTGTCGCTATGTTTTTGTGCTATCAAACTAGCATCTGTTGTTTTCCCTGAACCTGGGGCCCCAATGATTAAAAATAATTTTTTTGACATATTTTTTCCTTTATTCTGCTAACTGTTTTCTAACTCTAATACTTAGTTCTCTTAGTTGTTCGCTATCAACAGGACTTGGAGCGTCAGTTAATAGACATTGTGCTTTTTGTGTTTTTGGGAATGCTATAACCTCACGGATACTACTAGCACCAGTCATGAGCATAACCAATCTATCTAAACCAAATGCAATCCCACCGTGTGGAGGTGCTCCAAACTTTAGAGCATTTAACAAGAAGCCAAATTTAGCCTCTGCCTCTTCATCAGAGATACCTAAAAGTTTAAATACCTCTGCTTGGATATCCTCTTTGTGGATACGGATAGAACCACCACCTAGTTCAGTTCCATTGAGAACTAAATCATAAGCGATTGACTCTATCTCCTCTATATCATCAAAAGAGATTTTGCCATTTTCATCTGTTTTTGGCATTGTAAATGGGTGGTGAAGTGCTTTGACTCTGCCATCTTCCTCTTCAAACATAGGAAAATCTGTAACCCATAAAAATTCAAACTTATCTTCTGGAATTATTCCCATAAGCTGTGCTAGATGAATTCTAAATCTACCCATATAATCAAGTACTAGCTTTTTATTCCCAGCACCAAAGAATACAGCATCTCCAACTTTTAGCTCACATCTCTCTATGATAGCTTCTATATCTTCTGGAGTAAAGAATTTAGTTAGAGGTCCTTTTAGTCCATCCTCTTTCATTTGGAAATATCCAAGACCAGATGCACCAAATTTTCTAACAAACTCTTCAAATCTTTTCATCTCTCTTTTTGAGAAGATATTGTCTCCATTTGGAACTTTGAGAGCTTTTATTCTGTTCTTTTTAGTATCTTTTGCGATATTTGAAAATATCTCATTGTCACATCTAGCAAAGATATCAATAACATCAACCATAGCCAAATCATAACGCATATCTGGTTTATCACTTCCATACTTTTCCATAGCTTCATTGTAGCTCATGCGATTGAATTTTGTAGGAATATCAAAACCACACTGTGTGAAGATTGAGTGCATAAGTTTCTCTGCAACCTCTATTACATCCTCTTGGTTACAAAAACTCATCTCTATATCTATTTGAGTAAACTCTGGTTGTCTATCGGCTCTTAGGTCCTCATCTCTAAAACATTTTGCAATTTGAAAATATCTATCAAATCCACCAACCATCAAAAGTTGCTTGAATAGTTGTGGAGATTGAGGTAGGGCATAAAATTCACCACCATGAACTCTACTTGGAACTAGATAATCTCTAGCTCCTTCTGGTGTTGACTTTGTCAAAATAGGAGTCTCTACCTCTAAAAATCCAAGCTCATCAAGAGCATTTCTAGTAGCAATAGTTGCTTTTGAACGGAGTTTAAAAATATCATAAGATTTTTGGGTTCTAAGCTCTAAATATCTATGCTTTAGTTTTATCTCCTCATTTACCTTGTCATCTCCAAGGTCAAATGGCATAGGTAGAGATTTGTTTTCTATAGTCAAATCATCAACTACTATCTCAATCTTACCTGTTTTAAGTTTTAGGTTCTCTAGCCCTTCACCTCTAGCTCTTACTTTTCCTCTGGCAATTAGTACAAATTGGTCTCTAACATCTTCTGCTATTTTGTGAGCCTCAACGCTATCAGCTGGGTCACAAACAAGTTGAACTACCTCGTCTTTGTCTCTTAAATCTATAAAAATTAGACCCCCATGGTCTCTTCGGCTAGATACCCAACCAGCTACCGTTACCTCTTGACCTATAAGTGTCTCATTTACATCTGCACAATAGTGTGTTCTCACGATTATTCCTCTATCTAATGTTACATAATATATATGTATATTAAAAAATTTTCGCGATTATATCGCAAAGTTCCCTAGAAGTAAGAATATAGAGTAAAGAAAAATAACTATTAATTGGCTATAATCTCATCAAAATTTGATAAAAAAAGGTAATATATGAAATTGGCTGTATTTGATTTTGACTCAACATTGATGGATGGTGAGACTATAGATTTTTTGGCAAAGCCATTAGGACTTGAAGAGAAAGTTGCCTCTATAACCGAAAGGGCAATGGCTGGAGAGTTGGATTTTTTTGACTCACTGAGTACTAGGGTAGCTCTTTTAGAAGGATTAGAGAAGTCTGTTGTGGAGGAGATTTGTCAAAATCTTCCTATGATGAATGGTGCCAAAGAGGTAGTAGAGGGTCTAAAGAGTAGGGGATATAAAGTTATATGCTTTTCTGGTGGATTTAGAACTGCTACAACTCCTGCTTGTAAGAGACTTGGAATTGATGCTGATTTTTCAAATATATTACATGAAAAAGATGGCATCCTCACAGGTAAGGTTGGTGGAGATATGATGTTTGGTTTTTCCAAAGGTGATATGCTCAATAGACTTCAAAATCTGCTTGGAATTACTAAAGAGGATACATTAGTAGTTGGAGATGGTGCAAATGATTTGAGTATGTTTGAGTATGCTGATACTAGAGTAGCCTTTTGTGCCAAACCTATACTAAAAGAGAGTGCAACTCATATAGTTGATACAAAAGACCTTAGAGAGATTTTGAAGATAGAGGCGATATAGATGGATAAGATAAAAATAGGTGTAGTAACCACAAGTGATAGAGCTAGTAGTGGAATATATGAGGATATATCTGGAGTTGCTATTATGGATACAATGAGGGAGTATCTACTCAATGAGTGTGAGTATGAGTATAGATGTATCCCTGATGAGCAAAAACTTATAGAAGAGACCCTTTTGGAGTTGGCAAATATTGGGTGTGACTTGATAGTAACAACAGGTGGTACCGGACCAGCTCCTAGAGATGTAACTACAGAGGCAACTGAAGCAGTATGTCAAAAGTTACTACCTGGATTTGGAGAGCAGATGAGAGCTGTAAGTTTGCAGTATGTACCAACAGCAATTCTATCAAGACAGACAGCAGGTATTTGTCAAAAATCTCTAATCATAAATCTACCAGGTAAGCCAAAGTCTATTAGAGAGTGTCTGGATGCTGTTTTCCCTGCAGTGCCATACTGTATCGACCTAATAGGTGGAGCATATATGGAAGCCAATGAAGAGGTTATCAAGATTTTTAGACCAAAGGCAAAGTAGTGAATATAGAGTTTATAGAGTCCAAACTCCAAGAGATATACAAAGAGCTAGAAAAAGAGGTTATGGAGGTTTTGATGGATGAGAATCTGGATAAAAAGCAGACAAATCTGAGAATGAAACCTCTAACCTCAACCAAAAAGATACTCCAAAATGCACTAGAGAGTATCAAGATGGTAGATAAACTATCAAAAGAGGAGATGGAAAAATGAGAAGATTTTTTATAGTTTCACTTTTAAGTAATCTATTTCTATTTGCAAACAATTTATCTGCAGATAAACAGCCAGAGTTTCCACCACTAATCTGGTTAGTAGTGGCATTGCTACTTATTGGTGTACTTTTTTGGTCTTTTTATAAAGCACTAAAGAGTAGAAATCCAAAGTATGGATATCTAATAACACTTATAGTACTACTATTGGGTGCGATGTTATTTGTATAGTTTATTTATTTTAGGGTCGAGACTAGTTTATCATCTTCCTATGTTAAACTGGTCATTATTAGACTTCTTGCAAAATTAGGAACCGACTGCTTTCTCAAAGAGAGTGCAAAGTACAAGAGCCTCGCTTTTTTCGGGATTAAAGTCTCCGATTCCGAAGAGTTTTGCAATAAGTCTACTTAAAATCATAACTCCTATTCAAAATTTTATAATAATCACTAAAATACTCCTCCATTTCAACTTTATTAGTAAAGATTTTATATACATCTTTGCTATCTCTAAGAGGGTCGGCTAATACAAAGTCGTTTTTATCTCCTCTATTTATAAAAGCAAAATCTATACTATTTACTTGGTGTATGATTTTTGCTTTTTCTACTATTTTGACATTTATCCCTTTTTCTATCATAATTTTGATAGCTAACTCTACCTCTTTATCTATATGAGACTCTATTACTACTATTAGATTTATATCTATACCATAATCTTTTAGATTATATAGTCTATTTTGAATTTTCATCTCTTGATAACCTGATTGAACCAAATAGTGGTTTGGGGTTAGCTCTTGGACTACATATAAGGGGATGTTTTTGATATTTTCCAAAGTTTTTATCATCTCATAAAAAGCTCTTTGATAGTTATAGACAAAATAGCTATTACCTTTTATTACTTTTTCAAAAAGGTTTTTAAATGAGTTAAACTCTTTTAATGCTAAACGATAGTAGAAACTTTTATTAAATCTGTTTTTGATAAGTTCTTGAAAAAATAGATAGTATCTCTTTAATCTTTGAGTATATTTAATAAGTAAATTATGGTCTAATTCATCTATATTTTTATTAACTCTATTCTCTATAGCAGGTAAAATCTCTACACTATTTAGGATAAAATGTAAGTCCAATCTTTTAGTATCTAATATCTCTTTGGATAGTATAACCTTTTTTGCTCTTGGGACTTTATTGTCTTTTGGGCTAAATCCCATACATATTCCAACTGTATAGTTTGTATAGTTATCATTACTATCATGAAATAGTAGATACTGTTTAGTTTGAGTTAAATTGATAGTGATAAACAACTCCCCATTATCTAAAAGAGATACACTCCCTTTTATGCTCTCTTGATTTAGAGATAGCTCTATCTTCATATCAAGCCCAACTCCTTTTTTCCATTCAACTATCTCATAATAGTATATATCTTTTTTATTATCACTATATAGATAGATATATCTATAGTCAATTGGACTATGTACTCTTTTTTTCTCTATTAGATAATCATCTATTCTCTTTTCAAACTCCAAAAGGTTAGATGAATTTTTAAAATCATCTAACTTAAATAGAGGCTCTCCTTTATACATATATTTTGAGATTTTATAATAGTTAAAACTCTTTTGAAAATCATTTGTACACTTTATACCATCTCTAAGCCAACGACGCAATACTATTTTTCTATTGAAAAAAAACTGTTCATAGGCTTTTTGTTTATTGTTAGTATCAAACTTATCTATATTGAATTTATTATCATCTATAAAGGCTTTTGTAAATTTATCTAAATCGTTTTCAAAAAGTTTGTTATAAATTAATTGCAGTTTTTTTGTAAAAATCTCCATATTTCTCCCCAGTCAAAAGTTCCAAAAGTTATTTATACAATTATACATTATAAAAGTTAATTATTAATATGTTTATCCAATTATAAAAAGCCCATAATTTCGCTTTTTGCTCAATAGTTGTAAAAGTTTTAGAAAGTTTTGAAAAGTTCTATTGATAAACTTTTTGCATTGTTTTAAAGTTCCAAATATCAAAAATAAAAAGGAGAAACAAAGATGAGATATTTTAAAAGCTCATTTATGGTAACAGCGTTTGGTTTAGTATTGGCTTTATTAATAGGTGGATTGGAGGCTCTTTATATAGTTATTTTACTTGCACTATTAGAGGTCTCTTTATCATTTGATAATGCAGTGGTTAATGCTAAAATTTTAGAAGATATGGATAAAAAATGGCAAGATAGGTTTATAACCTTTGGTATGCCTATTGCTGTTTTTGGAATGCGTTTTTTCTTTCCAATTTTAATTGTATCTATAGCGAGTGGATTAAGTGTTATGGATACTCTATTTTTAGCTATTGATTTTCCTGATGCTTATGAGATAGTATTAAGTTCAGTAGAGAAGCTTATATATGCTTTTGGTGGAGCTTTTTTGCTAATGGTATTTTTAAACTTTATATTTGAACATGATAGAGAGGAGATGTGGATAAAGATTATTGAAGGGAGTAAAACCCTAAAGAAAATGGGTAAACTATCAAGTATTGAGATGATTATTTCACTATTTGTTGGAATTGCTTTGATATTTTTGACAAAAGAGTATGATATAGCATTAGCATATTTTAGTGGAATACTGCTATATGCACTTATTAGTTCACTAGATGAGATATTTAGTCTAAATGGTGTTAGAAATGGATTAATGGGGTTGTTATATTTAGAAATTTTGGATGCTTCATTTAGTTTTGATGGGGTAATTGGTGCTTTTGCTTTGAGTAATAATATATTTGTTATTATGATAGGTTTAGGAGTTGGTGCTATGTTTGTAAGAAGTCTAACACTCTATATGTTGGAAAAAAAGACTCTAAGTGAATATAGATATTTAGAACATGGAGCTCATTATGCTATTTTGATGTTGGCTATTATTATGTTGATTGAGATTTTTGTTCATATTGATGAGATAGTAGTTGGAACTATTGGAGTTGCTTTTATTGCTCTATCTACTTATCACTCTATTTTAGAAAACCGTGTTCAAAAAGTTGAAAATTCCACTTTGGATTTTTCTTATCGAACTAAACGAAAAGAGTAGAAATTCAAAGTATAGTATTGATAGTTCTATTTATGGTGTTTAGTTTTAGTTGTTTTATTATTGTTGAAGTAACCTTCTTTATATAACCATCTATAAATCTCTGCGGCTATTGGTCCAGAGGTACTTCCTCCATGCCCACCATGTTCTACTAGTACAGATACTACAAACTTGGGATTGTTGTATGGGGCATAGGATGTAAACCACGCATGAGAACGGCTATAATATTCCATTTGAGATTCTTTCATTCTTCTTTTTTCACTTTGAGGAATGGATACAACTTGAGATGTACCTGTTTTACCAGCTACTAATATAGGTAAATGAGACATTGTTCTATGAGCTGTCCCTCTTCGTGTATTACATACATCATACATACCTTTTCTAATAGTATCCAAATAGTAATCATTTACCTCTATTTTTTTGTATTCTGGTTTTATAACCTCTCCTGCTACTTTATGTGCTAGGTGTGGAGTTGGTAGTTTTTTTGTAGCCAAAAATGCTGTATATCTAGCCAACTGCATAGGTGTTACAAGGTCATAACCTTGACCAATAGATGCAATGATGGTCTCTCCTAAATACCATGGCTGTTTATATGTTTTCATTTTCCAGTTTTTATTTGGAATTACACCTGAGCGTTCTCTTGGTAAATCTATTCCTGTTTTTACACCCAATCCAAACTCATTTAGATATTTTGACATATCATTTATACCAACTTGTAAACTTTTGTTATAAAAATATACATCACAACTCTCTCTGATAGCTTTTCTCAGTGGTACGGTTCCATGTCCCCATTTTGACCAACATCTAAATTTATGACTATTTTTACCTATTTTGATATATCCTTTACAATATTCTGGTGTATCTAATGATGCTTTGCCCGATTTTGCAAATGCTAGTGCCATTCCCATCTTTATAGTGGAGCCTGGAGGATATAGTCCTGATACAATTTTATTGGTAAAAGGGTGGTTAAAGTCAGTAATAAGAGCTTTCCAATCTTTGGATGATATACCACCTACAAATAGATTTGGGTCATATGATGGATAACTAACAGCAGCCAATACATCACCATTTACATTCATAACTATAGCTACGCCTGATTGATTTTTAAATAGTTCATTTATTTTCTTTTGTAGTCTCAAATCTATATTTAGAACTAAATTTTGGTCTTCAATAGGCTCTTTTTTCTCTATTTGAGCTACCTCTTTATTTGTGGCACTAACTTTTACAACTCTATATCCCAGTTGACCTTGAAGTATAGAGTTGTACTGTTTTTCTAAACCAGTTTTTCCTATTACTCCAACCTTTTCTACTACTTCATCTTTTGAGTTATCTCTTTTGTTTGACCGACCAACATATCCTACAATATGTGTAGCCATCTCTCCTGCTGGGTAGTATCTTTTGGTTTCTGATTCTATTTTGATTAATTTATTAATAGTAAGTTTTGGATATGCACCAATCATATCTTCATAAGATATAAAGTCTATTATTCTAATAAATCTATGATTGTATGGAGAATCTTTTTTTCGGTATCTTTTGAAAAGTTTGGTACTATTATATTCTGGAAATTCTTTTATTATACTATTTAATGTATCTACCAACTCTTTACTATTTTTTTTTAAATGTGGGGCTATCTTAATAGAAAATCCTATTTTATTAACTGCTAGTAGTTTTCCTTTTCTATCTAAAATTTCACCACGAACTGGTTTTATGAAATATTTTCTCTCTATATTATTTTTTGCCAAGTTCTCATAATAGTAGTTAGATTTGATACTGATTTGATAAATTCTAGAGATTAACATCATCCAAAATAGTACAAAAAGTGTAATTATAAACCCATATCTCATAATAGCAGTCCAATAATCATGTCAGATAAAATATAGTATGTTAATATTGAGTCAGCTATAATCGTTTTTGTGTCAAAAACAATATCGTATAAAAATAGGTTCATATAATAAAATCCATCTATCATCAAAATCAAAAATATGTTTAAACAAACCTTACATCTTATCATGAGTTTTGCTGTAGAGTATATAAACATATTGATAAATATTACCGAAAATATAGATAGCATAAATGGTAAACTCAGGTTTAAATCCAAATGTATTAAATATAACATTGAGGCTATAGTATATATTACATTTTTTTCTAGGTTATATATAATAACTAAACCAGCTATTCCAATAAGAGGAGGTAGTAGAGGATACATAGATGTAAGCATAGGATAAAATCCAACGGCAAAAATCATAAATAACCACTCTAATAGTTTTAAGCTATATCTATCTTTGTTAATACTATTCATCTTTTTGACCTAGTTTATATACTAATGAAATTTCGTTACATATAGGAAAATGGATACACTTAATACAATCAGCCCAAATTTTATGTTCAGGAATAGTCTCTTTTGGTATCTCCACAAAGCCCAACTTTTTGAAAAAATCAGCTAGATAAGTCAATACTAACACCTCTTGGGTAACTCCCAACTCTTTTGCCTCTTTGAGTGCGAAGTTTACGATATCTTTTCCAATATTTTGACCTCTATAGTTGCTATCTACTATCAAACTTCTAATCTCTGCTAAACGCATAGAGTGTATATGTAAAGCCCCATACCCAACAACTCTATCACCATCTTTTGCTAATACATATGAGCGAATATTAGTTGAGACTTCATCATCACTTCTTTGCAAGATAATGCCATCTTTGACCTCTTGGAGTACTAGTTTTTGCATAGCTGGGATATCTGATAGTTTTGCTTTTACTAGTTTGACCATTTATCTATTCCAAAAATATGTTCAAATATTTTTTGATGTACTCTATCATAACCATTTCTTTTTAGGTTGCTTATTGTAATAGAGTTTGGGTATGCTCTTTTTAGGGCATTTCTCTCTTTTTGGTTTAGTTTATCTATTTTGGTAAAAACATTTAGATAGAGTTGGTCTCCACGGATAAACTCTGATACATACTGCTCCACATCTTTGTCTATTTGTGCATTTGGATGTCTAGCATCTCTTAGATGTATAAAGACACGAATAGATACTCTATGTTTGATAAACTCTACTAGGTTTTTTTGCCAGATTGATTTTAAATCTTTTGATACTTTTGCATATCCAAAACCTGGTAAATCAACAAAACGAATATTCCAATCTCTCTCATCATATCTATATCGTATATCAAAAAAGTTTATAAGTTGAGTCTTACCCGGTGTAGCTGAACTTTTTGCTAAGTTTTTACGATTAGTTAGACCATTGATAGTTGAACTCTTGCCAACATTGGAACGCCCTAGAAATACCACTTCACTTATGGTATCATCTACACTATCTCCTAATGCTTGTGCTGATTTTATAAAATTTGCGTCAATTACTCTTGGTGTCACTATTTTCTATCCTCTATTTCAAATATAAATCGTACAGGTTTTTTATTGGTTCCTGTTATATCGGCTAGACCTGTTTTTAAATCCAATGATATCTTTTGAGCCTCTATTTTTCTATTGTTGGTTAAATCTCTTAAGATTACATTACCAAAAAAGTAATATTTGGAACTATTTGGAGCATAGGTTATCTTTTGTGCTTTGCCTTTATAGTGTATCCCTTTTTCTGTTATATCAAATTTTACATTACCTGAGGCTTCATATTTGGTTGCCTTTTTTTTGTGGTTAAAATATACTACTATCTTAGAGGCATTAAACTCATTGGTTCCCTCTTTTATCTTTGCATTACCTTCAAAGTATGCAACTTTTAATATATCACTAGCATGAAAATGGTCAGCTTCTATTTCAACCTCTTTTGCATTTAAAAAAATCGTTAGATTTATCAAAATGAGTAAATATATTTTATTCATAAATAGTTCCTAAATAGAGATTTTGATTTTTTTGTTATTATACCTATTTTAGCACAAATCCTTTATATATAAATTGAGATATTTTTGCTATAATCGCTAAAAAAATAAAAAAGGGCTAAATATGAACGCAGATGCACAGCTTATGGAGCATATGATGAATCCTCAAAACTATGGAGAGATAGAAAATAGTGATGCTACAGGTATAGGAAAAAATCCACTCAATGGGGAAAAAGTGGTTATATATCTAAAGGTAAAAGAGGGTGATGACCCAATTATAGAGGATATCAAATTTCAAGCTATTGGGTGTACCACTACTATAGTAGCAGGTTCTATTATAACCTCAGAAGCAAAAGGGGTTACATTTAGTAGAGCAGAGGAGTTAATAGCTATCACTTTGGGGATGCTTGATAATGTACCACCAGAGGATGCGGCTTGTTCTGAGATGGTGGCATTAGCACTAAAAGCGGCTATGGATACATATCTAGCTAGACAAAAAGATAGTGACTTTCCTATGATAAGTTATAAAATAACAACTGATTGTACACCAAAAGGGGAGATGGATAATGAAAGTACTATTTAAAGAGGTTCACGAGCTATTTTTAGCTACACAATTTACAGGTTTTATGTCACAAACTATGAGTAGACTATCTCTATATGAGTATGCCAATATCTTTTTCAAACATCTCACATGGTTAGAGAATGATTTTATCAAAAGAGGAGAGGATTATACATATAGTGTTGAGCAGGTTCCAATAAAGGTTACTCATATATCTCATATGTATAGTGATATCATAAAAAGGATTGACTCTATAGAGAGTAAATTAGATAGATGCGAAGATAGAGATATCACATTTAGAATGCTTAGTGATTTAACTTATATCAAATCTGTTATAGCACAGTTACCAGAGGAGAGTGTAGAGTATGCTTTTAATACAAAAAGAGAGTATCCTAATGTAGAGCTTACTGATGAAGCTAGAGATGCTTTGACCATCTTTTTGTTTGAAGAGACCTACAAAGAGTATGAGTTGATTATGGTATATAACTACTCAAAAGCACATAGTAGTAATGCTTTTTTAAATCGTATATTTCAAGTTTTGGTAGATGAATCATTTTTTCATCTAAGAAGCTTTGGGCAGATGATGGCAGATATGGGAATATTGGGTGTTCCTAGAAGTATTATGGAAGAGGTTTATAAGTTTGATAATTTAGAAAAGTTCCTAAAAGATGGCATCCAAGAGGAGATTGGAGCAAAAGAGGAGTGTAAAAGATTAGCAGAAGCTGTTAGTAGTAGCTCTGAATATTTTGCGTCATTTTTTACATTTATAAATAATCAAGAGAACTATCATATAGCCCTAATGCAAGAGGCGTTAGAGCATATTAGTCCCAAGTAGTTATTTGGCTCTCTTTTCATATAGAGTAACAGCTTGATTCATACTTTGTAATAGAGGAATGTTTATATCCATAGCTTTTTGTAGTCCAGAATCGGAGATATCAGCATTTTCTATTACGACTTTATATTGATTCCAAAGTTTTTTAACTTTTTCTAGTTGTGCTAATATTTTTTTGTCTTTTGTACCTGCAAGTCCTAAGTCAGCATTACCATCTATTAGTGCTGTAAGTGTTTTATCAAATAGTTCACCTGTCTTTTTTAGATTTTGAGTATATGCTTTAGAGTCAACTCTATGGGCTATAGTCAATAGCTCTTTTGTTATCTGTTTGCTAATGTCATTTTGTTTTTGTTGTGACTCTTTTTGTCCCTTTGGAGATAAATCGGTATTAGCAATTATATACTGGTATTTATCCCATAAATTTTTAACATTTGATAATCTTTTTGCAATCTCTGGGTCA
>Ga0256843_1002862_pt1 | contig 12378 bp, 7 predicted proteins | sample AlvinellametaG_FD_191572 | JGI IMG/M metagenome (GOLD analysis project Ga0256843, IMG submission 191572) | Pompeii worm associated microbial communities from hydrothermal vent at the East Pacific Rise, Pacific Ocean - Alvinella | ecosystem: Host-associated > Annelida > Integument > Unclassified ... | reverse complement strand
AAAGAGGTAATTCTGCGTGAGCTTCGTCGTGGTGGGCAGGTCTTTTATGTGCATAATTCGATTGACCATATGCCTATCAAAGAGGGAGAGCTAAAAGCGCTGCTTCCAGATTTGAGAATCTTGATGCTCCACTCTAAAATCTCTGCCGTTCAAACAGAAAAAGAGCTGCTAAAGTTTGAAGCGGGTGAGTATGACTTAATGATAGCAACCAGTATCATTGAGAGTGGTATTCATATGCCTCGGGTAAATACTATCATTGTCGATGGAGCGGACAGATTTGGTATTGCCGATCTGCACCAGCTGCGTGGGCGTGTTGGGCGTGGAAATGTTGAGGGCTTTGCCTATTTTATCGTCCAAAACAAAGAAGCACTTACCGATGAGGCGAAAAAACGCCTCTTAGCACTAGAGTCTAACTCATTTTTGGGTTCAGGCTCAGTTTTAGCACACCATGACCTAGAAATCCGTGGTGGTGGTAACTTGGTGGGTGATGCACAGAGTGGGCATATCAAAAATATCGGTTATTCACTCTATCTTAGAATGTTAGAAGATGCCATTAAAGAGCTGAGTAACACAAAAGAGAGTGAACGCATTAAAGTTGATATAAAACTTACCATCTCTGCTTACATCTCTGATGAGGTAGTCAAAGAGGATAGACTTCGTCTTGATATCTACAGACGACTCTCACAGTGTGAAGAGGCAGTAGAGATCTATGAGATAGAAGAGGAAGTGATAGACCGCTTTGGAGAGCTTGATAACCCTACAAAACAGTTCTTTGAGTTGATGGTTATTAAACTCTTGGCCTTAGAGAAAAAGATAAAATCTATCTCTAACTATGGACAAAATATTACCTTTACTTACCTCAATGAGTCAAAAGAGACGATAAAATCTGATAGTAGAGATGATGATGACATCATTAAAGCAACGCTCTACTATCTTAGAAATAACAAACCAAAGGTTCTGTAATGAAAATAGCATTTATCGGTGATATCGTAGGACGCCCTGGGCGTGAGATGATTAAGAGGTACCTTCCTAAGTTAAAAGATCAAGAGGGTATTGATTTTGTTATTGCAAACTATGAGAATGCATCGCACGGTTTTGGATTGACGCTTAAAAACTGTAATGAACTCTTTGCATGTGGTATTGATGTGATGACGGGAGGAAACCATACTTGGGATAAAAAAGATATTATTCCTCTTTTTGAATCTCATGAGATACTTCGACCTGATAACTATCCTGAAGGTGTGGCTGGAACGGGATGTAAGATTTATGAAATAGCCGGTGAAAAATTAGCTGTACTTAACCTTATGGGACACTATGGTATGCCTTACAGTGACAATGCCTTTCGTTGTGCACAAAAGAGAGTCCAAGAGCTGGAAGAAAAAGATGTTAAAAATATCTTTATAGATTTTCATGCAGAAGCGACAAGTGAAAAACGTGGTATGCTGATGCTACTTCAGGGGCGTGTGAGTGGAATTATAGGGACACATACCCATGTCTCAACAGATGATTTCCAGATTGTAGAGGGTACGGCATATTTGAGCGACATTGGTCTTAGTGGGTGTAGAGATAATGTAATTGGAATGGATAAGAAACAACCTCTCAATCAATTTCTCACAGGGATGAAAGGTCATTTTGATATTCCCAAGAAGTGTAAAAAGATTTTACAAGTTGCTATTTTAGATATTAAAGAGGGCAAGACACAGAGCGCTTACAAATTGAAAATATTTGATGATGAGAGAGTTATAAAAAGTGAGGCATGGATAGAGGACTAAGCGGTTGCTCTATAGTAGTTTTCATTCTCAATATAGGTATTGAGTGCTTGAAATTTACTTACACCCTTAAAAGATAGCTCTGTATTTTGTGTGAGTGCTGTTTTTGGTCTATAGGACAAGGAGAAGTTTAGACTATTTTGTTTATAGGCTTTGTTCGCATTTTCAAGTGTTGTTATCTTTTTATAGTTACTGCTTTTTTGCAGTTTTTCATCACTCTCTTTTTGAAGTTTTTGTTGATTTGCAAGCGTTTTATATTTTGAAATATAGTTGAGAGGCAACTCTGTAGAGAAGCTTTTTTGAGCCTTTGGTTCAATACTAAAGAGTCTACTATTTTGCTCTTTTGTCTCATCTCGATTACTGTTGTCTCGTTTGATATTTTGTGTATTAGAACTACTAAGATAGGTATTATATGACGAAACAAACATCTGAAAAAACCTCCAAAATTATTTTATTATATTTTTTTATAGCTTTAAAAATCATTAAGTTGTTTATTGTTATGGACAGAATGTAACACTTTTTTCAGTTTAAGTCGATATAATAATAAAGTTTATCAAAAAAAACAGAAACTCACTATTATCTCACTGATATTAGATATAATAATATATAAAAATATAAAGGGCGGCTAAATGTTTCAAAAGTATTCATTACTGTTTGGTACAATATTAACACTTCTATCTTCATCTCTCTTTGGGCTCACATTAAAAGAGAGTATCGTTGAGGTTATAAACAATAATCCTGCGGTACAAGAGCGATTAAAAAACTATAGAGCGACACAGCAGGATTTAAATATTGCCGAGTCTGAATACTATCCAAGATTAGATTTTCGTGCTAGTTTTGGTTTTACTGATGCAGGTAATTTAAACAGTGATGTTGTTGATGAGAGTTATACAAACTATGAATCATCACTTGTTTTGACACAAAATCTTTTTGATGGCTTTGGTACAACTCACAAGATTGATTATCAAGAGGCAAGAGTTTTAGCTGCAGCATATAACTATGTTGAGATTACAAATGATTTAGCCTTTAAAATGACAAATGTCTATCTTAACGTTTTAAAAGAGTATGAGCTTTTACAGACTGCACGTGAAAATGTACAGATTAACGAAGAGATATTTAAAAAAGTTAAAGATCTTTTTGATTCGGGATTAACGACTGACTCCGAGGTAAAGAAGATAGAGTCTTCACTCTCTTTGGCTCGTTCAAATCTGACTGTTCAAAAGAACAATACAAGAGATGCTGAGTACTCATTTAGACGTGTTCTTGGACGTATGCCTCAAGTTGCTCAGATGAGTAAACCTGACCTTAATGTGACTATGCCTAAGAGTATTGAGAGAGCTGCAGTCTATGCGATAAACCATAACCCTTCACTTCTTGTTAGCCGTTACAATATTAAAGGTGCACAGGCACTTTGGAAACAGCATAAAAAAGAGTTTTATCCGAAGATTGATTTAGAGGTTTCACAAAACTTTAATGATGTTGAGAAGGCAAACTCATTTGATAGAGCGGATGACAGATTTAAAGCAAGAGTAGTTCTCTCATACAATCTTTTTAGAGGTTTTGCCGACACCTCTGCTGTACAAAAAGATATTAGTAAAATTAATCAGGAGATAGAGACAAAAAGAGATCTAAAACGTCAGGTGATTGAAGCTTTGGATCTATCTTGGAATGCTTATGAGATGATTGGTATGCAGCTAGTTGATCTGCGTGATTATAAAAAGTTTGCAGAGAAGACTTTAGAACTCTATAAAGAGGAGTATGATCTTGGCCGACGCTCTTTACTTGATCTATTAACCGCACAAAATGATGTTATTAACGCTCGTTCACAAATCGTTAGTGCCGAGTATAGTTATCTCTTTGCAAAGTATAGAATACTTGATGCAATGGGACTATTGCCACTTGCTGTTGTTGGAGATACTAAAGAGTTCACTTCTCGTGTTAATCTCTATATAAATTCGGATGCATCTGAAGTTTTAGATGAGATTCCTGTGAAGTATGATGTAGACAGTGACAATATTGTAGATAATGAAGATCTTTGTGACAACTCTCTTCTTGCCAATAACATTATGCCTTATGGTTGTGTAAAGATGACAAGAGACAGTGATGGGGATGGTGTTATAGATTCTAAAGATAAGTGCCCTTTAACACCCAAAAATGCAAAAGTATCTCCTGATGGATGTGCTGTTGATGTAGATATGGATGGAGTCAAAGATTACAAAGATAAGTGTCCAAATACCCCTTTAGGATATGAGGTAAATGGTGAGGGTTGTGCCATCTCCCTTATTTTAGGTGTAAACTTTGCATACTACAGTGCTAAAATCGATGAAGCATCCTACGATACAATTAAGAGATTTGCAGATTTTCTTAAAAAGAATAAACAGTATAGAGTACATATTATAGGGCATACAAGTTCTCGAGGAGATGCTAATTTAAACAAGCGTCTCTCTCAAAGACGAGCAGATGCCGTCAAGAAGGCTCTTGTTGAGTTTGGTATATCTCCTGATATTATAACAACAGAGGGACGTGGAGAAGAAGAGCCAATAGCAGACAACTCGACACCAGAGGGTAGATATATTAACCGTCGTGTTGAAATTGAATTGACGATGGATTAGGGAGGGTAGTATGAGACTTTTTACTAGAGTACTCCTATCTTCTATAGTGGGTATGGCACTTAGCGCAAACACTACAACAATATATAGTGATAATCCTTATATGTATGATGATAATGTTACATTTGTAGATTCAAAGTATGAAGAGATTATTCGCTTTGATGCAATTTTTTTTAAAGATGAGATGATAAAAGAGGAGTGTGACTCTATTGTTGAAGATATTATAAAAAAAGCAAAAGAGTTACAAAAATCACACACTATAAAGTTGACTATTATAGGGCATACACCAGCTGTTACGGATGATACAAATGAAGTCAATAATGCTTCTCACACCTATATAACTCCAGTAGAGAAGCTTTTTGAGTACTCTCTTGACAGTAACAAAAGTATGCAACTAAGCCAAGAGTATGCTAAGAGCGTTCAAAAGAGACTTGTTGATGCAGGTTTACAAAAAGAGATTACATATCTTATTGCAAGGGGAGGGTTTGATTTAGCCTATACGCAAGAGAGTAGGGCATCACGAGAGCTGAATAACCGTGTTATGGTGACCATTTATGTTCTTGAGCCCCAAGATATAGATAGTGATAGAGATGGTGTTTATGATAGATATGACAGATGTGTAGGAACCCCTCGAAATACAAAAGTAGATAAGAACGGCTGCCCGGTAGATAGTGATAAAGATGGGGTATTAGATTATAAAGATAGATGTAGCAATACACCAAAGGGCATTATTGTAGATAGAAGAGGATGTCCCCTCGATAGTGATCATGATGGTGTGGTTGATTATAAAGATAACTGTTTGAGTACTCCTAAGGGTTTAAATGTTGATCCTTCTGGTTGCCCTGTGAAAAATACGCTCAAACTTAACTTTAAAACTAATTCTGATAAAATACTTCAAGACTCATATCAAGAGATACGTAATTTTGCACAGTTTTTAAAGAAAAATCCATCTTATAAAGTTGAGATTATTGGGCATACTGACAGTATTGGGAAGGCCTCTTTAAATATGATTTTATCGCAAAAAAGGGCCGAGTCTGTAAAAAGAGCTTTAATCGCAGAAGGTATCTCTCCTGAGCGTATAAAAACAAAAGGTCGCGGTGAGTTGGACCCTCTTGAGTCAAATAGAACGAAAGAGGGCCGTCGTGCTAACCGTCGCATTGAGATTAGACTTTTTTATTAAAATATTTAGGTAGGTAATGAACGAACATACGATATCGGTTAATGAAGATGCACTTTTAGAAGCTTTTGTACTCTTTACAAAGCTTTTCCATAAACCTTTTACAAAAGAGGCTCTTCTTGCTGGTTTGCCTATACATGGTTCACAGAAGCTATTTTCACAGGGGAATTCAAAGTCGCTTTTCTCCCGTGTTGCTGCTCGTGCAGGACTTAAATCTACACTTATTAAGCGTAGTATTGAAGATATGCTTGAGTTGCATCTTCCTGCTATTTTACTTCTTAGTAACGATAATGTCTGTATATTAGAGAAGTTCAATGAAGATAAGACAAAAGCAAAAATAATATACCCTGAAGGCGATGGTCTTGAAGAGTGGGTGGATGTCCATGAACTTGAAAAAGAGTATTTGGGCTTTGCATATATTTTAAAGAAGCAGTTTGAGTATGATAAAAAGAGTTCTCGTACTCTGCAGTTAAAACAGAAACACTGGTTTTGGTCAACACTCAAACTCTCTATTCCAATCTATAGAGATGTATTGATTGCCTCTTTATTGGTAAATTTATTTGTTCTTGCAACACCTCTTTTTACTATGAATGTTTATGATAGGGTTATTCCGAATAATGCTCAAGAGACATTGATGGTATTTACTATAGGAATAGTCATAGTATATATCCTTGATTTCTTTTTAAAATTTACAAGAGCTTATCTTTTGGAACTTGCTGGTAAGAAGAGTGATATTATTATGTCCTCAATTATTTTTGAAAAAGTACTTGATTTGAAGATGTCTGAACTTCCTCCTTCAGTTGGTTCATTTGCAAGTAATTTAAAAGATTTTGAATCCGTGCGTTCATTCTTGACTACAGCAACGATGACGGCTGTGATTGACTTGCCGTTTGCCATTATATTTTTGGCTGTTATCTACTATATTGGTGGTATCTTAGTGATAGTGCCAATTGTTACTATGCTTCTTATTTTGCTGTATGCATTTTTAATTAGAAAACCACTAAAAGAGAGTATAGAGTCTTCACATGAAGCGAGTGCCAAAAAAAATGGTATTTTGATAGAGACACTGCAAAATATAGAGACAGTTAAAGCGATGCGTCTTAATGGGAAAAAGCAGTGGGAGTGGGAGGAGTCAACAGGAGAGATAGCAGAGAAAAACCTTAAAGCTCGACTTCTCTCATCTTCTATTCCAAATGTTACAAACTTCTTTATACAGCTCAATACTGTCTTTGTTGTTGTTCTTGGAGTATATCTGATTAAAGATTTTGAGCTTACTATGGGTGGGCTTATTGCAGTAGTTATCTTAACATCACGTACTGTTGCTCCTATGGGACAAGCAGCTGCTTTGATCTCTAACTACTCAGATGCAAAGACAGCTTATGAGACACTCAATGAGATTATCTTAAAAGAGGCAGAACGTCCTGCCGGAAAAGAGTTTGTGCAGCGTTCTAAGTTTAAAGGGAAAATAGAGTTCAAAAATGTAACTTTTAACTATCCAGGTACAGATGTACCAGCCCTTGATAATGTCAGTTTTGTTATTAATCCTGGAGAGAAGATTGCCATAATTGGTCGTATTGGTTCAGGTAAAAGTACTATTGCAAAACTAATTTTAAAACTCTATGAGCCAACCAGTGGAAAGATATTGATTGATGATATCGATATTACACAGATAGATCCTGCAGAGCTTCGTAAATATGTGGCTTATGTTCCGCAGGATGTACATCTCTTTAAAGGGACAATCAAAGATAATATTGTCTCATCAGAACAGCATCCCGATGTTGGTGATATAATCTATGCTGCTCAGGTCTCAGGTGTTGAGGAGTTTGTCCGAACACATCCTATGGGTTATGATATGCCAATTGGAGAGAGAGGTGCAGGGCTCTCCGGTGGACAGAGACAGAGTGTAGGTGTAGCACGTGCACTTATGCAAGATAGCTCAATAATGTTAATGGATGAACCAACTAATGCGATGGATCAGACTTCAGAGACACAGTTGATGATGAAGTTAAAAAGAGAGTTGGCAAAACAGACTGTTATTATCATAACACAGAAGATGTCCCTTTTGGATATGGTAGAGAGAATTATAGTAATGCACCACTCAAAAGTTCTTCTTGATGGACCAAAAGAGAGTGTTGTTAAGCAGCTTAGTGGAGCAACTAATGGCAAACAATAATAAAAAGAGTCTCTCAAAACGCGATTATGAGTTTATGCACTCGCTCAGTGCTGCAGTACTTGAGACAACACCATCGAGATTGAGATATGTGCTCTATTTTTGGATAACAGCGATAGTTGTCTTTTTAATTTGGGCAAACTATGCTTATATTGATGAGATAGCAAGAGGTGATGGAGAGATTATTCCAAGTGGTGAGAATCAGATGATTCAAAATCTTGAGGGTGGAATAGTTGAAGAGATTTTAGTGAGTGAAGGGGATGAAGTTGAAAAAGGGCAGGTACTGATTAAGATTAATAATCAAAAATCTATTTCATCTTATAGCTCCAACGAGATTAAAGCTGATGCTCTGGAGGCAAAGATTTTACGACTTAAAGCTGAAGCAAGTGGAAAAGATTTTGTGGTACCAAAAGATGTAAAAAAACGTCTCTCTGAGTTTGTTAAGAACGAAGAGTCTCTTTATGAGACAAACAAGCAGCAGCTCAACTCCAAGATAAATGCACTTAAAGAGAAACTCTCACAAAGAAAGCAAGAACTTGCTGAAGCATACTCTCAAAGTCAGTTTTTAAAAGACTCCTATAGTATGATCTCTAAAGAGGTTAAGATGACAAAGCCTATGGTTGCAAAGGGTGTGCGTTCAAAGATAGACTTCTTAAAGTTACAGCGTGAAGCCAATGAGATAGAATCAAAGTATGATGCGACAATGAAGACTATCCCAAGACTCAAGTCTGCTATAAAAGAGGTTGAGAGTAATATTCGTGAGACTAAGCTCCTCTTCCAAAATGAGGCTAAAGAGAAGATGAATGAGGCTATAGCAGAGCTTGGTGGACTGCGTGTGACATCAACTGCCTTAGAGGATCAAGTAAGCAGAACAATAGTTCGCTCTCCTATGAAGGGTGTTGTTCAAAAACTCTATGTTCACACTGTAGGTGGTGTTATCCGCCCGGGTGAAGATATTATGGAGATAGTCCCAAGTGATGAGACACTCCTTGTTGAGGTTAAGATAAAGCCTAAGGATATTGCATTTATCTATCTTGGACAGCGTGCAATCGTAAAGTTTACTGCGTATGATTTTGCTATATATGGAGGACTTGAAGGTAAGGTTGTTTTAATATCGCCTGATAGTATTAAAGATGAAGAGGGAAATGTTTTTTATAAAGTAAGAATTAAGACCGATAAAAATTATATTGGACGAAATGGTAAAAAACTTAAAATTATTCCGGGGATGACAGTAAGTGTCGATATTATTACCGGACAAAAAAGTGTACTTGATTATATTTTAAAACCAATTTTAAAAACTAAACAGTATACATTTACGGAGCGATAAGAGTATGGATGTAGTCTTATATAGTGATGATATAAATTTACTAAGACACTGGGAGAAATCTCTTAAAAAGAATTATACTACTGTAGAAAATTTAGAAGATCTCGATAGTTTGGAAGAGAAGATTATTATCTTAAACTACTCAGCCTGTAAGCCCTCTTGTGATACTCTCTTAAAGAGAGTCAACAAAAAAGGAAACAGAGTTTTAGTTCTGCATAAAGTGCCAGAGTTTGAGATAGCTAAAAGAGTACTAAAATTAGGTGCATACGGATATGGAAATGCTCTTATGCGTGACCACTTTATAGTCTCGGCTGTCAATGCAATAGATGAAGGGATGATTTGGCTCTATCCTGAGTTTACCTCGGCACTTATTTTAGAGATACCTTCTCAAGATAAGAGTAGTAGTGATGATCTATTGAAGGCGCTTACCGCAAGAGAGAAAGAGGTGGCTAAGCTGCTAAAAGAGTCTTTAACTTACAAAGAGGTGGCAGAAAACCTTGATATATCTCCTCGTACTGTTAAGGCGCATGCTAGTCAAATCTACTCAAAATTGGGTGTAAAAGATAGACTGGGCTTAGCACTTCTTCTCAAATAGACTCGCATACTGTCCCTAAGGACAATACCAAAAACTTTTTTTTTCCTCTATAATATATAAAATTGAGAAATCTTACCATTTTAGGGGAAATTATGAAAACAGTTATCGGTATAGTTAAAGCACTCAAAGGTGAATATTACGCAAAAGATGAACATGGTGATTTAGTAGAGTTACATGTTGGTGACAAGATTACAAAAGATATGGTAGTCTTTGGTGCTGATGGAAATGACAAATCAGCATATATTAAAATATCTATGCTTAATCTTGAAGAGGCTTTAATCCTTACAGACCTGGATAAGCAGGCATTTGATCTCTCTCTTATAGCTGATAACAGTATTGATGAATTTGTTTCCCCGCAAAGTGTCAATAAGGCTTTAGATGCAGCAATATATGCTGAAGAGGATGCAACAGATGAGGAAAAAGATGGTTCTGTTGATGAGACAGCGGCAGGTGAAGAGGCTGTTGTAGGGCATCTCTCTGAAGATGTTTTTCTCCAAAGAAATGATGAGATAATCGATGTAAGAGCCTCTCTTCGTGATGCAGATTTCAATGCAAATAACAACCCTGATATCGATACAGAGAGCTTAAGACTTTTAGATGTGCAAGAGGAGATAACTCCACTACAAACTCTGAATGTTGCACCTGTTATAGAGATACACAGTAGTGAAGCACCTGTATTTGTAGAGGGTGAAGCATCCGCAGGTGATGTTGTCGTGAGTTATAGTGTAACTGATGCAAATAATGACACAGTAACTGTAACATTAAGTGATACAGAGTATTATGCACTTGATGGGAATGGAAATGTAATCCTTACACAAGCGGGTGCTGACTTGGTAAATGAAGGCAAAGACCTTCCTCCATTCTCGCTAGTTCCTAATGACGGACTTGTTGATGGAGATGCTGTTACAGTTGATCCTGTAACAGAGGTAGTAGATGATGCAACAGAAACAGCTTCTGATAGCAACACAGTAGATGAAGATAACACAGCAACTGGAAATGTACTTGATAATGACAGCGATGTTGATAGTGATCTTGAAGTTGCTACATTTACAATTGATGGTGATACAACAACTTACAATGCAGGCGATACTGCTACAATTGATGGTGTTGGAACACTTACAATTGGCACAGATGGAAGTTATACATTTACTCCAGAAGAGAACTGGAATGGAGATGTTCCACAAGTTACTTACACAACAAACACTGGAGCAGAAGATACACTCGATATCACAGTAACTGCTGTAGATGATGCAACAGAAACAGCTTCTGATAGCAACACAGTAGATGAAGATAACACAGCAACTGGAAATGTACTTGATAATGACAGCGATGTTGATAGTGATCTTGAAGTTGCTACATTTACAATTGATGGTGATACAACAACTTACAATGCAGGCGATACTGCTACAATTGATGGTGTTGGAACACTTACAATTGGCACAGATGGAAGTTATACATTTACTCCAGAAGAGAACTGGAATGGAGATGTTCCACAAGTTACTTACACAACAAACACTGGAGCAGAAGATACACTCGATATCACAGTAACTGCTGTAGATGATGCACCGGAAGTATCTGATAAAGATGTCACTCTTGATATTAATGGAGATGCAACTATTGATCTCTCTGATTATGATTTAGGTGGTGCTAAGGATGTTGAAGATGATGCTGATGATGCAAAAGTAACACAGATTCAGATAGATACACTTCCAACTGATGGAACTTTATATGTTGATGGTGTAGAGGTTCAAGTTGGTGATGTATATGATGAGACAGTTACATTTGACTATGATGCGAACTACTCTGATCCTGTCTTATTTGGTACGAAAAATGATGAGGGTACTTTAGATGAGTGGGGTACACAGGAGAGTGACGGTAGTATAAAACTTGATGCTAACGGTGTGACAGGAACTATTACAGCCCTAAGTGATACAGATGGAGATGGTGTACTTGAGAGTGTGGCTGTTGGATTTGACAGTGGTGGAACAGATACTGCCGATGGTACTGGCCTTGGTGTTGATGGAAACGATGGTGATCAGATAGATAAAAATAATAATGAAACACTTATTATTAACTTTGATGATACTATGGCAAATGGTGAAATTGGGCTCAGCAGTGTTGGCGGATGGTTCAATGCTGATGATTCTCATAATGGTAGAGCTGTTTGGGAAGCTTACCTTGATGGAGTACTTGTAGCAAGTGGTGAAGAGTATCAAGATGGTACAGATGATGGTAACCCTAATACAGTAGTAATAAATGTAGATGTTCCATTTGATAGTATCAAATTTACTGTTGCTGCAGATGAGGGAAGTCCAAATTATGCTATTCAGTATATAGAGGTAAATCCACAGTTTGAAGATAGTTTTACATACTCTGCAATAGATAGTGATGGAGAACTCTCTACTACAAGTGCTACGGTTACATTAACGGGTAGCGCAACGAATTTTACTCCTGATGCAAGTGATGATGCAGTAACAATAAAAGAGGATACAACACTTACATTGAGTGCTTCTGATTTACTAGCAAATGATATTGACAGTAATGGAGATTCTTTAACAATTACAAGCGTAGCAGCTACTGCAGATACACACGGTACAGTCTCAATAGATGGAGATGGTAATATTATTTATACTCCAGATGAGAACTACAGTGGTCCGGCATCGTTTGAGTATACTGTTAGTGATGGTAATGGTGGGGAAGATACAGCGGTTGTTAATGTTACAGTTGAGGCTGT
>Ga0256843_1002861_pt1 | contig 12381 bp, 16 predicted proteins | sample AlvinellametaG_FD_191572 | JGI IMG/M metagenome (GOLD analysis project Ga0256843, IMG submission 191572) | Pompeii worm associated microbial communities from hydrothermal vent at the East Pacific Rise, Pacific Ocean - Alvinella | ecosystem: Host-associated > Annelida > Integument > Unclassified ... | reverse complement strand
AAAACCGATAAAATCTTTTAAAAATATTTCGTTATATTTATCAATATAAAGAATTTCACAAATTTCATCCATTGTTCCTGAAATTTCTTCTTTTCTTTCTCCTACTTCTAATATTAATGTTAATTTTTCTTTTTCTTCTATTTGACGACATGCTTCTTTTAATATACAAATTCTTCCTGATAATGTATCTGTATCTCCGAGTTCTTTTAATTGATTACTTTTTTGAACACTACTTGCAGCAAAATCAAATTTATTTAATTTATCACCAAGTTTTAATTTCGATTTTTTAACATATTCTAATATATCATCATCAACAAATTGAGCATAATAATCTCTATGTAATTCTTTTGAATTATGTAAATAATCTTCTCTTGTTATTTTTTCTATATTTTCTTCTTCTGGTTTTATGTATTTTTCTATTTCTTCTTCTTCCATATCATATATTTTATCTATTAAATATTCTGTTATTTCTTCATTTGATAATGTTGATACTAATTTTAATATTATTACTTCTGCTGGTGCATTTTTATATTCTTCATAATCTAAATATTCTTCTTTTAAATAATTTATTTCGTCTTCATCTTCTATTATTATTTCTTCTAAAAAATCTTTAAATTCTTCTTTTATGTTTCCTTCTTTTATTTGTTTTATATATTTTTCTTTATTTGACATTTGTTTTTCCTTTTTTTTGTGAGTTTTTATTTTTGGGTTTAATATTTTTTATTATTTCTTTAAGTTCTGTTTCTCTTTTTTTATTAAATTCTTCTATAAATTGCATTCCTGGTCTTATTGATAAAGATACATATATTTTTTTATCATTCGATAATTCTTTATTTTTCTTTTTAATAAATTTAAAATAAACATCTTCTTCTAACATACCATTTGGTTCTTTTTCTTTATATTTTTCAAATTCTTCTTTATATTTTTCAAAAAATTCTTCTTGTTCTTTTGTCATATATTTTTCATTTGTTGAAAATTTTTTAAGTTTTTCTAAATTTTTTAAGATTTTTTCTTTATTTTCTATTGTTTCTATTTCTTCACTTTTTATTAACTCAATTGTTTTTTCAATACTATATATGTTTATATCTTTATACTCTTCATATATTTCTTCATTATCACATTCTTCTAATAAATCTTCTAATTCCATCTTTGTTTTTCCTTCTAATAATCTATATTCAGATGAAACTGTTTCTTCTGGATATCCTTCAAAACTTGATAATGCTTCTTCTATCAAAAATCTTGGAATTGTATTATCACCTATTTTTGTAAGTTCATAATCTTTATAAGTTATATCTCCTGTTTTAACACTTACATTTATCAATGTTGGGTTTATAATCTTTTTATCTGTGTTTTCGTTTGATTTTTCATATAAAGAATGATATTTATAATTAAGTGTAGCTATTTTAGGTGTTAAATTTATATTTATATATATCGGAACTTCTTGTTCTTCTATTTCTTGCTTCCCTATTTCTATTTGGTATTCTTTTTCGTATTTTTTAGCCTGTTCTCTATATTCTTCTATTTTTTGATTTACTTCTTTTATTATCTTATCACTATTTTTTAATTTTTTCCAATTCCAATAGTCTGTCTTTAAATCATCTGTCAAAGTTTCACCATATTTTTTAAATATTAATTCTATTTCCATTTCTAATTCTTCATTTAATGTCATGTCAATACCTTTATATTTTTTTATAATTATAGTTAAATATGTTTAATCTTATATTAAAGGCTTTTTTTAAATTGCAAAATCACAAAATAGAATATCTATTTTTTTATTATTAAAATATATAAATTCTTTTTTATTTTTTATTGAAAAAATCGCTGTTTTAATATTATTTTTTTGGTTTTTGTTAAGTAAATATTTAGTTAATAAACTTTTATGAATACATACTCCACCATTATTTTTAGATAGAATTTTTATAAATTTTTTTGGTAAATCATTGCTAAAATAAGCATGTTGAAAACCAATTTTATATTTTTTTAAATCTTCTTTATATTTGTCTTCTTTTATTATTACAAATCTTGTTAAAGGAATTTTTTTTATTTTTAAATAAAAATTTATAGGTATATATGATAAAAATTTTGTCATTGTAGGTTCTATTTCTTCTAATTTTAAAATACTTTGTGGTAGCCAAGATACCCATATTATATTATTTTTTAATTCATATTTATTTACTATCTTTATATGTTCTTTTTCATATCCATAATCTTTTATATCTATCATTAATTTTTGTTCTTTATACTTTCTTTTTTTAAAAGTTTTTAAAAATGTTTCCAATGTTGTAATTTTTATATTATTTCTTTTTTGTTTTTTTTAATTGTTGGATTGTGATTTATATATATAACTCCATCTTTTGAAACTCTGGTGTCTATTTCTATATATTTTATTTTTTTGTTCATTATTTTTTAAAGTGCATTAATAGATGATTCATATTCATCATAACCTAATAATCTATGACTTAAATATTTTTCTTTATACACTTTTCTTTTCTTTTCTTTTTTTTGTTAATTTTTCCCTTCTTTTTTCTTCTATATAATCTAATGATATAAATGAATCTAATCTTGATAATTGTTGCCCAGTTTTAATTTCTAAAATATCTTCCAATTCTATTTTAAATTGGCAATCATCTAAATCATGTATTAAATTTTCAATTTTTTCTTTATCATCTTCTATTGTTATTGGCATATACTTTGATATTTCTGGGTTTTCTATTGCATAAATTGTTTCAAATTTAGAATTCGCTGATTCAATTAATAGTTCTAATAGGTTTTTTAATTCTTTTTTTTTCATTAAATCTCTTTTTATTGATATTTTAATACATTAATTATAATCAAAAATTAATATTCTTTATTTTTATTTTTTTTATAAAAAAAACATTTATTTTTTTAAATATATTATAATTTAAATTGGTCAAGAAGAATATTTAATATAAAATACCATTTTTAAATAAATATATAATATTTTTTCATACTTAATGTCCTCCTTTCAACATTTTGTATTATTTTCATATGGTTAAAGACTCCTCCGTTTATTCTTCTTGCCATTTAAAAAGTCATATCCTTATCCTTTTCAAGACTTTTTTAATTTAATATGAGGTAATTTCCTCATATTATTTTAAACTTACTTTAAAGTTATTATGTTAATATTATATATAATTTTTACTTTAAAGGTTTATTTATGAGTGCTATTCCACAACAAGATGTAATACAACAAATTTTAAAAGACAATGCTTCTATCAGACATAATTCTGAAATTTTAAATGCTTCTAAAAAATATCAAATAATTGATACTGTTGATGTTTTAAATCGTTTAATAAATGAAAATTTCGAACCTATTAAATGGACAAAAACTAATAAAAAGTTTAATTCTCATCAAATTGTTCTTAAACACAAATCCTTAAAAAAAGTTAATAATAATGATGAACTAAATCCAACTGTTTATTTAACAAATTCAAATAATAAAGTAAAAAGTTTTTCATTAAATTTAGGATTTTATAGATTAGCTTGTTCAAATGGTTTAACTGTTTTTGATTCATTGTCTCACTTAAATAGAAAACACATTGGTGAAAACACTTTGCAAATTGTAGATGATTTTTTAAATAATTTTAATACATCTATTGATGAAAAAATAGAAATTATTAGAAAATTTGATAGTATTCAAATGTCTGAAGATGATATGATTTCTTTTGCTATGGAAGCCCTTTTTTATAAATTTGGAAAAAATAATAAAAAAGTTATTCAGGATGCTAATTCTATTGTTAAACAAATTTTGGTTCGTAATCGTACTTTAGATAGAGAAAATACTTTATGGAGAGTTTATAATACTGTTCAGGAAAATCTTTTTAATGGTAATTTCAATGTTAATGGTAGAAAAAATAGAGGAATTTCTTCTTCTTGGACACAAGAATATGTCAATAAAAAATTGTGGTTATTAGCAGATGATTATTCGGAAAAGTTATTAGCTTAATATGAAAAGAAATAAATTCAAACATAAATATCTTCGTTATTTTATTAGAACTAATAATATTAAAGAAAATTATATAAAAAGAGGTATTTATGGTGCTATTTTTAATCATCCAAAAAAAATTAAACGTTGTTTAAATAATTTAAATTCAAATAAAACTGATTTTTATTTAAATATATTTTTTAAATTAGCTAAACAATTTAATTCAAAAGAAGTCATAAATTATATTAATTCAATCTAATAATATTTAAGTAAAAGGATATATATGCGAACAAGACGTTCTTCTAATAAATTAAAATATCAAAGAGAAGTAAAAAAAAGACAAGAGGAAAGTAAAAATAATTTAGATTTATTTTTAGAAGAATATAGTAAATTAGATACTCCTTATGATAAATTAATTGTTAAAAATGATTTTACTGCTTCTTTTTTTAAAGAAATTTCATTAGAAACTAATAAGATTCATATTATTAGTGGTAATAATGGACAGGGTAAATCTACTTTGTTAAAAAATATTGCTAATTCTTTGTGTGCTAATAATTTATCTGAGATACCCACTCGAATGAAAATTTGTTCAAATAATAAAAAAATTTCTGATTTTTTTAACCAAAATTTAGAATTTTCTCCTTTTAAAATGGATGATAATAATATGTTTAATCATTCTATTTATAATATGAGTAATTTTAAAAATGCAATAATGTTTTATATTGATTTTACTGTTTCTTTTTTTAGGGAAAACAGTTTTGATATGATTACTGATGCCTTAGAAGAATATCATGAACATAGTAATGGGGAAAGAAAAATAAAGGCTATTAATAGTTTATTTGCACATTTAAAATTCTTTTTAAATTTTAATATTGATAGAATTGAAAAGGGGTTTAATTTTGTTTTTATCATGGATGAACCTGAAAGTGGTTTAAGTCAAGAAATCCAAATAGAATTTTATAAAAAAGTTAGACGATTTTTAAATAAGGCTATTAAAAATAAAAAGATTTCTTTAACTTTTATTATTGCTTCACATAGTTTAATTTGGCAAGGGTCAAATGATAAAAATATTATTATTCATAATATTTATGATTTTAAAAATTTAGAAGATAGTGATATTAAAATTAAGAAAAATTATAAAAAAGTATTTATTTAATTTGTTAAAGTTATTTTAATTTTTAATATATTATAATTATTATTGTATTTTAAGAAAAGGTTTTTTATATTGAATTTATCTAATAAAATTATACAGGTTGATTTTGCTAATAAAGAAATTATCTTACTATTTAAAAAGAAATTATATAATGTTCTTTTCCCTGTTCTTATATCTGGAAATACTTCCAGTTTTGTATTTTTTACAAAAGACATTAAAAAAATTCTTAAAGATAGTAAATTTGAATGTTCTTTAGTTGAAAAATTTAAATATTATGATTTTCTTTTGATTAATCTTTCTGAAGAAATTAATCATACCAATGAACTTAATGATATTTATTATAATATTAATTTATCTATGAGAACTGTTGAAATCAATAATATTGGAAATTTTTTTATTTATTATCCTTTTTCTATTGATGAAAATCTTACATTTTTTAAAAATAAAAATATTATTTTATTAGAACACACTTTTTATTCTTTTATTTTTAAACCTTTTCAAAAAGATGTTTTATGTGAATATAATAATATTTCAATTAGAGCATTTAATCAATATTTAAAAGATAGAAAAACACCTTAATTTCAGCATTTTTTAATCTTTTTAATGTTATAATTTATATAACAAAAAGAAAAGGATTTAAATATGGCTAATTACACTACTCATAGAAATATTGGAATTTTAACTACTACTCTTGCAACTGGTGGAATCATTGCTCTTGGTTCAACTTTAGTAACATATGCTGAAAAATTAAATTTTTCTTATAACTCTGATATTTCTATTACTACTATTGCTTTAATGGTTTTATTTGGTATTATTGGAAGTATATTTCCTGATATTGACCTTAAAACATCTCGTCCTTCAAAATATATGAGATATATTTTAATGATTGTTTTATCAGTTTTCTCATTTTTCTTTATTCAAAATATTAAACTTTTAAATAATATTAATGAACCACTCATTCAATCTCATTTAATTGAAGTTTCAATTGGAATTTCAGTTTTAATTCCTATTGTTATTATTAAATTATTTGAAAATATTATGGAGCATAGAGGACTTGTTCATTCAATTCCATTTGGAATTCTTGCTTCATTAGTTATTTATCAAGCATTTAATATGAATACATATATTGTTGTTAATTCATTATATATTTCTATTTTATTTTTTGTTGGTTTTATTACTCATTTATTTCTTGATGAAATGTTTTCTGTTGATTTACTTAATGCAAAAATTAAAAAATCTTTTGGAAGTGCTTTAACTATTTTTAGCACTAAAAATGCACTTGGATATGTAATTGTTTATGCTTTAATAATTGGGTTTTTTATTATTTAATTTAAATAAAAAATAATATAATATACAATAATTTCTTAAAAATAAAAGGTTATAAATGAAAAAATATGATGTAACAATGATGAAGACTGCTTACTTATGGGCAAGTGAAAGTTCTTGTAATAGAAAAAAAGTTGGTGCTGTTCTTACTCTTAATGGTCGTGTTTTATCTAATGGTTACAATGGAACAGTTAGTGGTTCTTGTAATGATTGTGAAGAAAAATGTCCGCAATGTAATGGTGTTGGAAAAGTCAATAATAATACTTGCTCAAAATGTCAAGGACATGGAACTATTTCTAAATCTACTGTTATTCATGCAGAAGCCAATGCTTTAATGTTTGCTTTAAAAAATGGTATTTCAACTGATGGTTGTACTATGTATGTAACTTTACAGCCTTGTATAGAATGTTCTAAAATGATAATTCAATGTGGTATTAAAGAAGTAGTTTTTACAGAAGAATATCGTATTACTGATAGTATTGATTTTTTGACTGCACATGGTGTTTTAATTAGAAAACTTGAAATTTAAAAAACTATTTTATAATCTCTTTTATATTTAAAGGAGATTATTTTGGATGAATTTTATCAAAAACAAAACGAAAAGTTATTAAAACTCAAAGAACTTTTTTTTCAAACTTTTTCTCCTTCTGATTATAGAATAATTGCTATAACTTTACTTAATAGAGATAATGTAAATACTTGGCATTTAATGGACATTGATTATATTGAACGTTTTAAAGACAAACAACCTGTTTTGCAATTTGGCTCTATTAAAATCAATGCTCAAAAATATCCTGCCTATACAAAACTTGTTTTACATGAAGATAAAAATAAACGATTTCTTATTACACCTGAAAAAGAAAAAGAATTAATTAAAAAAAATATTGATTTAGATAATTTTAAAATACTTGCTGAAAGAACTCGATTGTCTCATTTTGGAGAAATTTGGAATATCAAAGATGATAAATTAAATTCCTTATATAGAGAACAATTGATTTCTATAAGAATCAAAGATGAATTTTATAATTCAACTGATTATCGTAGTGAAGTGTTTTTAATACAAAATAAATTAACCAATGAAAAATTTTTGTGTAATTATAAAGGTCAGATTGTTATGAAAAAATAATTGAAAGGCTGATTTTGCGAATATCTAACAATTTAATACATATTTTACATGATATTTTTGTCTTACTTAAACAAATTGATAATCCTGAGCATTTTATTTTAAATTCTTTAGATAATATATATAATCATTCTGTTTCTCTTGATGATATGATGAAGCCATTATTTGACAACAAACTAATTATTAAAAACAAATATCCTGAATTGTATAATTTAATTAATAGGTTTGAAATTGAAAAAAAACTTAAATAGATATTTTAATTTATACTCTTATTTAATATAATAATAGGAGTTTTATTTTGAAAGCATTAAGTGATTATGATATAAAAAAAACTTTACTTCATATTGCTAAACTTACTTTTCCTGAAAATAAAATACCTCCATTCGATTTGAAATTAGTTAATAAAGAAAATTATCGTTATCATGGAATTTATTATTTTCCAGGTAAAAATAAATGGGGAAAATATCAAATTGGTAAAATTGAAATACATAATCTTACTCGGAATCCACAATATATAATTTCTACTGCTATTCATGAATTAGCTCATCATTGTGATTTTATGTTTAGAAAAACTACTGACCATTCTAAAAAATTTTATGATATATATGCTAAATTACTTAAAAAAACAATTGAATTAAATTATATAGATTATTCTATTGCAAGAAAAGCTACTGATGTTGGTGATTTATATAAACTTGAAAAATATTACAAAGAATTTTCTGATAAAATAATGGAAACTGCTACTTTAAATTCAGATAGAATTATTATAAAAATATTTAAAAATTTCGCAGAAGGAAAAATTCTTAAAAGTAGAAGTTATGTTTATTCAAAAATTGAAAAATGTTGGACAAGAGAAATTAATAAATCTGATGGTAAAGTAGAAGTTTCTAATTTAAAAAAATTTTTTAAATCAGAGGATATTAAAATATTTAAAAATGTTTCAGATTTAAATTTTGACACTAAAGTAACTATTCGTATTAAAATAACTAAACCTGAATATCAACATTTAAATCTTATTTTAAAAAATAGTCAGAGTTATAAATATAATTCGGAAAAAAAATATTGGGAAAAAATAACTTTAAAGATTAAACAAAAAAGAGAAATGGAAATTTTAACTGAACATGGTATTAATGATTTGAATTCTTCTATTATTATTATTTAATAACTCTGTTTTTTTTCTTTATAATTTAAATTATCATTTAATAAAGGGTTATAGTTGTTTAAAAAAATTTTTTTGATTTTTATTTTATTTTTTATTGTTGGATGTAAAGATGATTTTACACCTTATAATGTTATTATGAAAAAAATTGAATATAACAATGAATATAGTCAAAAATCTATTTCTTTTGTTTTACAAGATTATTATAATTCTGTTCTTAATAACATACGGACTAAATGTTCTGATTTAAATGAAATAGATGATGATTATTTTAAGAAATCTATTGTTGAATCTTCTAATAAGTATTGTCATAATATTTCTTTATTTAAATCTGATTTTGTCAAAATAATTAATAAAATTAATAAAAAAAAGAATTTTTCTTTAAATATTAATATGATTAATGGCTATCAAGAATTTTTACAAAAGAATTTTTCTTCTTCTGATACTAAAATATTTTTAAAATATAATATTTCATTGAATGATGCTATTCAATTAAGAGAAATAGAAAATAAAATTTATAAACTCGAACAGATATATTTTATTAATAATATTTTTGATGTTAATACTATTTCTGAACTTGATGATAGTAGAGTTTTTTTGACTGATAAAAAATTAATTGAATTTATTAGAATAGGGATTATACATTATGATGATTTAGATTTATTATATGATAAACATATCAAAGTTGATTTATTAAATTATTGGTTAAAAAATAGTTATTTAAATATTGATAAGATTATTGATTTAGTTAAAAAAAATATTGATATTTCTAATTTAGATAATATTAAAAACTTTAAATAATCTTAAATTCTCTCATTTAAAATGATTGAGAGTTTTTCAATTTTTAAAATTACATCCCAGGAGTTTTTCTTTTTGTTTTTCTTTGTTGATATTGAAAAATATCTGTATTGAAAATATCATTTAAAATACCTGCAATTGCTTTGTTCCCCCAATTATGATTATCACTCATATTATAAGATGTTGCATCTGCTGTCTTCAATCTTTCTGATAAAGTTTCATTATTAACTTTTTCAAAATTTTTAAATTCTTCTTCTGATACTTTCTCTTTTAACACTTCTTTTACTTTTTCTATATCTATATCTAAGTCAGCATCATATTTTACTCTTTTATGACTCCTAATCAAATCTGGTCTATGTTGATTGATGTTTTTTGTAGCTGATAGATATGTTTCTTTTTCAAGAGTAGAATTACCTACTAATTTTCCTTCTATTTTAATTCCTGCTTTTGTTTTACTTATTTTCATGGTTTCCTCTTATCTTTTGTTTTTTATAAAATAATTATATCTTAATTTTCTTATTTTTAAATTAACTTTCAAATTTTATTTTTTTCTTTTTAATTTGTTTTATTACTTCTTTTCTTTCATAATGTTTTTCAATATGAGGACATTTTTGAAATAATTTATATATATATTCTTCTGGTAATTTTTCTATGAAATTTTCTAAAAGTTTTTTCAAGAAATTACTATTTAATATATTTTCTATTTCTTTATCCTCTAATAAATATATTCCTATTTCTAATTGTTCTTCTGGTTCTAATTTTTTTATATTTTCTATAATAGCTATGTTCTGTATTTGATTTATACTTCTATGTTTTATTATTTTTTTAATATCTATTTTATATTTGTTAATTTTTTCTTCTGTTAATTCTTCTATTGCTTCAAAATTATTTTCATATATTAATTTTTTTTCTTCATCCTTTGTTGTTTTAAGCTTTTCTTTTAATTCATTACCTGTTAATTCTGATATATAATATTTTATTTTGTTTTGTTTTATTATTTCTTCTAAATCTATATTTATATCAAGTTCTGGTATATTTATTTTCATTTCTTCTATTATTTCAGAAAAATTGTATTTTCTGTTTTTTTGTATAATATCTTTTATTATTTCTTCTATTTTTGGCTTTATTTTATATTCATATATTCCATTTTCAGAAATATAATGTGTTATATTTTCTTCTTTTGATAGTTCTTTTAATTTATTTAAATTATCAAATATTTCTTTTAATTGAATATTCAAATCATAAAATATTTCTTCTTCTAAATTTATTAATGATATATTTAAATCATCTACTATCTTCTTAACTCTTAGTCTTAATACTCTTCCTACTTCTATATCATTATCTTCTGTTACTTGTTTTTTTATTAACTCTGATTTATTTACTAAACTTTTCATTCCTTTATATTTTTTTTCTGTTGAAAAATTTAGTAAAATTTTTGTTAATTCTTTGTTAAAATTTATATATTCTTTTTCTTTTATATATTCCACTCTTTCTTTTGCTTGTTTTAACAACTTTTGTTGCCCTTCTTTTTTTGGTTCTTCTCCGAATGATTTTATTTCATGTTCTAAGTCTTTTTTTCTATTTTCTTTTATTTTATTTGTCTCTTTTATATTATATTCTTCTATTTGTTCTATTATTTTTAAAAAATTTTTATGATGCTGAAACATCATACCAGTTACTATCCCATTATTTAAAATTTGAGCTATTAAATCTGTTTTTAAATAATCAGCATTTTCTTTTATTATTTTATCAATAATAAATTTCCATATCTTATACTCAGTTTTTTCATCTATTTCTTCTTTATTTAATTTCTCTGAAAGTTCTTGAATTAAATAATTATATTCTTCTGTTGTTGATTTATTTTGTAACTCTTCATTTAAAATTTTTTCTATATATTCTTTTAGATTTAAATTTTTTCTTGTTTCATATAAAATATCACCATTTGTTTTTTTTATTTCTTTATTTATATCTAATAATATATTTTGTAATTCTTTATTATTTATACTTGTAACATAATGAAAATCTCTTTCTATCAACATATTTACGGGTTCATTATTTTTTTCTATTATTTTTTTAATTATTTTCTTTTTTGTTTCTGTTTTTATATTTGTTGATAGTATTTGCTTTATTAAATAATGTATAAATATTTCTTTACTTGTAAATGTTTCTTCTTCTATTATTTCTAATATATATTCTTGATAATTTTCTATTTCTTTATTAAATAATATTTCTTTTAATACTTTAATTAGTTCTTTTTCTGGTAATATTTTTTTTGAAATCTTTTTTATATTTTCTATTGCTCTTTTTTTTTCATATGTTCTTTTATTTTATTTAACATTTATTTACCTTTTTATTTTCTTATTATAAATTTAATTTTTCTTTTTTAATTTAAAGAAAATTTAAGTTGTTTTTAATTAGATTTTAAGTTTAGTAATGCTATAATTATATATATCAAAAAAAAGGTTAAAACAATGAAAAAAATTCTTATCTCAGTTATGGCACTTATGGCACTTAGTTCAGTAGCATCTGCTTCTTCTTATGAAGATTACGAAAATTATGTAGTTGGTGGTGGTAACACTCCACAAGCAACTTCTATCCCTGTTTCTGAAATGAAAGATGTTCATGATATTTCTACAAGTAAAGCTGTTGCTTATGCTGATACTCCTGTTGTTAGTTCTGATGCTGTTCATTATGGTGGAACTGATATTTATGATATGTCGGTAAGTGAAACTGTTCGCTATGGTGAATAGTTTTTTATTTTTAATTTATAAAATTTAAGAGATAGATATATAATATATCTTATCTCTTTCTTAAACCTTCTTTTATTACCATTATTAATGGTATAAACATCATTATCTCCCAAAATGATGATTCAA
>Ga0256843_1002860_pt1 | contig 12386 bp, 6 predicted proteins | sample AlvinellametaG_FD_191572 | JGI IMG/M metagenome (GOLD analysis project Ga0256843, IMG submission 191572) | Pompeii worm associated microbial communities from hydrothermal vent at the East Pacific Rise, Pacific Ocean - Alvinella | ecosystem: Host-associated > Annelida > Integument > Unclassified ... | reverse complement strand
AGCTGTACCACCTTGTGAAGTTCTAGCATTCATCGAAGCTCTAAGATCAAGCAAAGACAGTACATCTTCACCTATTCGTTCATCTATACTTTGAAGCTCAATTGCACTAAGCTCTGATATATCTTTACCCAACTCTTCAGCTAGGTTCACTACATTACCTGTGATGTGATATGCATCTCTAAAAGCTAAACCTCTCTTTTGGACAAGATAGTCAGCCAAATCTGTAGCACTAAGGTGTCCTACCATACAAGCTTTCTGCATAGCTTCTACATTGACCTTCATACCTGCCATCATCTCATTTAATACTTCAAGACTAAGAGTTGCTGTTCTAACAGAGTCAAACACACCTTCTTTGTCCTCTTGCATATCTTTGTTGTATGCTAGAGGAAGTCCTTTCATAGTTGTAAGAAGCGCTATCAAGTTACCATTGGCACGACCTGTTTTACCACGAAGAAGTTCAGGGATATCTGGGTTTTTCTTTTGTGGCATTATAGAACTACCTGTAGCATGTCTATCGCTTAATGTTATCCACTTAAACTCAGCAGCACTCCAAAGTATCAGCTCTTCACTCAGACGGCTAATATGCATCATCATAGTAGCGATGTTAAAAAGTATCTCAAGAGCAAAATCTCTATCACTTACAGTATCCAAGCAGTTTAGAGTAGGCTCACGAAATCCTAACTCTTTGGCAGTAAACTCTCTATCTATAGGGTGTGGAGTACCTGCTAGGGCTGCACACCCTATAGGTGAGAGATTGTTTCTTTCGTATGAGTTTACAAATCTTTCATAATCTCTTTTGAACATACTAGCATAAGCCATCATATGATACCCAAAGTTGATAGGTTGAGCATGTTGTAAGTGTGTCATACCAGGAAGCATAGTAGAGTGATGCTCTTTTGCTATGTTTAGTAGAGTTTGGATATTTTCTAGTAGAAGATTTGCTAGATTTAAAGAGTGTTTTTGCACATACATTCTAAAGTCAAGTGCCACTTGGTCGTTACGACTTCTAGCAGTATGAAGCCTCTTACCTGCATCACCTATACGACGAGTAAGCTCTCCTTCTATAGCCATATGGATATCTTCATCATCCCCATCAAGCTTCAATCTACCCTCTTGGATATCAAGAAGTATCTCTTCTAATCCACTCTTGATAGAGTTATAATCCTCATCTGTTATAATCCCTTGGGCATTTAACATCTTAGCATGAGCCAAAGAGCCTGTAATATCTTCTAAAAACAGTGCTTTATCAAATGGTAAAGAGTTGTTTAACTCTTGAAGTAGTTTTGAACTTTGTGTTGTTATACGAGCTGATGCAATCTTTTTTGACATAGTAAAATCCCTGATAAATAAAATTGTGTTATTTTATCAAAACTTTACTATATTTTTCATACACACAATATCATTAAAGATTATATAGTATAATTCTTCTCAATTTAATATAAGGTTATGATATGTATAAAACTTTCTTATATTGTATAGCTATTTTATCTTTAGTTGGATGTAACTCTTCTAAAAACCATAAACCTATAGGTGATGTAGAAAAACTAACAGTGCAAAAATGTAGTGCTTGTCACAATCTTGATATGCCACCAACTATAGTAGATGATGAAAAAGCTCCACCTTTATATACTGTCACTGTACATTTAAAAGAGTGGATGAAAACAAACAATCCTAGTGAACTCAAAAGCAAGTTTGTAAATTTTGCAAAAGATTATGTTATCAATCCTTCACTTGATAAATCATACTGTACAAAAGAAGCTCTAAAAAAATATGGCATTATGCCCTCTCAAAAAGGAAATGTAACTGAAGATGAAGTAGAAGCAATAGCTAGTTATATATTTGATAAGTATGACCAAGAAAAACTACTAAAGATCATGCAAGAAAAAGCTCGTATAGCAGCTCTTCCTTTATATCAACAAGTATTAGAAACTCATGATTGCAAAATGTGTCACAATCCACTAAATACAAAAACTGCACCATCATACAGTATGATAGCCAAACGATATGACAATAATGCTACAGATATACTAAAAAACTCTATAACCAATGGTAGTAGAGGTAAATGGAAAGGATATATGCTTCCGATGAGGGCATACAAAGACATCTCTCCTAAACAGTTAGATGCTCTAGTAAAATGGATTTTGAACCATTAACCTAGGTTAATGAAGTTTAATAAAAGTTTAATATTTTATTTGTTATAATCAAATCATAAATATTAAGTTTGCCAAACCTATCGCGAGGTAGGGACGGAAAGCCACGGGTCTCTTGTAGATAGCCGGGTTGCCTCTTTAAGTTTTATTTTTGATAGATTTTGTTTCTATTGATTTTAAAGAGTTACCTTGCCTATTGATTCCTCATTTTTCCTTCCCTACTTTATGACATAAGTTAGCTTAGTATATTTTAACATTAAAGGGATGTTGATGAATACTATATTGAAATCAATCTTTGCAATTACAACTACTATTTTAGTAGTGGGATGTGGTACAAGCGATGATGACTCAACAAATAATGTATCTACACAACCAAAAGCTCTCACAGGATACTATGTAGATAGTCCTGTAACAAATGTAGAGTATAGTTGTGGTATCTATCATGGATTTACAGGAGAAGATGGACACTTTTTATTTGAGAAAGATAAATCTTGTCGTTTATACATAGGCTCAATTACTCTTAAAAACATCAGTGCTTCTAGTCTGTTTGATGGTGTTGTAGTATTTGAAAGTAATGTAAATACATCAGCTTTCTTGCAATCATTAGACATATATCATATGTATGGAGATAATATCTGGCTTGATGGAAATTTATCATCTATACTAAAACAGTTAGATATAACAACTATTCCACAAAGTGATGAAGAGAGAAAAGCCATCATAGATAAGATAAATGCCAATAGTGACTTAGCATATACAACAAGAACAACTCAAGAAACAATAGCTCATCTTAAGCAGTCTTTACATTCACAACCAGATAGTAGTAAAATACTCTTTACAGACGAAAAAGCATCTTGGATATCTCAAAACTTAGATTACAATATACAAAACCAAGATACAAACAATAATACATCTACAGACACAATCAATCATACAAGTACTAATACTAACTGGCAAAATACACAAATAATCTATACATCCCAAAAAGATACTACTACATCATATAAAAAATCAAAATATACACTTATAGCTTGGAGTGAACTTGGTATGCACTGTATGGATGGTAATGACTACTCAGTATTTTCTTTACTTCCACCATACAGTACACTAAAAGCTCAACTTATACTCAATGGAGCATCTCCTCGTATCATATCAACCGATGTTTCTATCACTTATGAAGCAGTTGCTAAAGATAATGGACAGATAAATACTAGTAGTAAAGATAAAACAAACTTCTGGCAATATGCAAAAAAACTATTCCCAAATAAAACTCTAACAGAAGATATAGGTCTTAAGAACAAACCTGTGCAACAAGAACTCCCATCACCTATGGATTATAATTCAAGCCAAGACCTCTTTGTAGCTCAAGGTATCCCTACTGTACCATATAGTGATGATGGAAGCTTTGATGAGTATCCAACTGTAAAAGTAGTTGCAAAAGATAAAAATGGAAATGTTATAGCACAAACAGTAACTACTATACCAGTAAGTGATGACTTGGATTGTTTAAAATGTCATACTAGCAGAATAGACATACTCCAAAAACATGATAGAAACTTCCCAAATGCAGTTAAAGACTATGAACAAAACTTAACATTAAAAGGCTTTACTTACAATAAAAAAGGTTTAACAGAAACTGCCAATGGTGGAACACCTATCTTATGTGCATCATGCCATAAATCAAATGCTATAGAAGGCAGTGGTATAGATGGTATCAAGCCTCTAACTGAAGCTATACATGGAGCTCACGCTTACCGTACAGACCCAAATACAGGAGAGTTACTAACAGATAGTAGCAACAGAGATAGCTGTTACTCTTGTCACCCTGGAGAATCTACAAAATGTCTAAGAGGTGCTATGAGTAAAAACTCCAACATAGAGTGTCAAAGTTGCCATGGCAATATGGAAGCTGTAGCTCAACATAGTAGAGTTGGCTGGAAAGATGAACCAAACTGCCAATCATGCCACCAAGAGGGTCAAAGACATACAGATGCAGTGACAGACTTGACAAAAGGAACACTTAGAGATGCACTAGATAAAAGGTTTGCTACTGAGCAAACACCACTTGAACTGCACCATCCAAGACTATATAAATTTAGTGCTGGACATGGTGGTATAGCTTGTGCTGGTTGTCATGGTTCACAACACGCTATATATCCAAGTTCTGTACCTGAAGAAAACAAACAAAATATAGACCTTCAAGGTTATGAAGGAACATTAAGAGAGTGTAATGTATGTCATCAAGGAGATAATGTACCTACAGTTGCAAATGGACCACACGGTATGCATACAACAGGACAAGTATGGGTAGATATGCATGGTAAAGTAGTATTAAGAGATGGTGTTGATAACTGTAAAAGTTGCCACGGTTCCAACTTACAAGGTACTTTCCTTTCAGAAGTAGGAAGTAAAAAAACATTAAAATTAGGTGTACAAGACAAAACAGTAACTTTTGAGGCAAAAGAAAAAGTTTCTTGTAATAAGTGTCATAACAACCCAACAGGAGGACAACAATGAGACCAACAAGCAGAAGAGATTTTCTAAAATATACAGCAGCATCAGGAACTCTTGCTATGGCTCCATCCTTGTTACAAGCTCAAACACCTTCATCTTTGAGTCCAAAACAAAGAGAAGCTATCGCACAACTATGGCAAGATGAAAAACTTACTTGGGATTTAGCTCAAGCTTGGGGTCAAGAGTATGATATAGAGTTACTCAAAACTATAGGAAACTGGTCAGCACTAAACAGAAAATCTGTACTCAATGAGATAGTTAAACTATACAATATAGACCTATCAGAGACTCAAGATGCTAAATTGTTGTACTCTACAGAACAGATTATCAATATGCCATCAGGGGAGTTTGCCTCTACAAAACTTCAAGAGCGTTTTGATACTCTCAAGTCTCAAGGTCTATCATCTTTAAAAGATGCTCTGCTAAGTATGGTAAAGTTAAGTGTAGATAATATCACAAAAACAAAAGAGTATATAGGATATTTTGCTCCTACAGAAAAAGCTGTTCAAAACCTTGTATACTTAAATGATAGTTCTATGGGACACTACTGGGCTTTAAATAAAGAGCTTTTAAAGATAGGAGTCAAAAAAGGTTGTTGTGAAGCAGGAAGTGAGTATTGCAAAAGTGCCAATGAGTATACAGTCTCTTACGGTAGAGACCATATCACTGAGCCAAAAGCATTAAATAGTGAACAAAGACATGCATTAGCCTATATGTGGAGTGAAGAGAAAATGGCACACGATGCCTTTGAAACTGTATATACAGTATATCCTCACTTAAGACTATTTTACAATATTGGACACTGGTCAGAAGTACAACACTTAAGTGCAGTAGAAGAGTTGATAGCTCTTTATGATATAGATGTAAATGATTATGATAACACTCAAAAACATTATGATAAAGATGTTTTAGCAAAAATGGGTCCAGGAGATTATGCAATCAGTGACTTTGAAGATAGATACCAAAATGTTCTTCTACCTTATGCAGTAAAAGATGATATATCAGCTCTAAAACTAGGTTGTATGGTTGAAGTACAAGATGTTAGAGACTTAACTCAATTTTTAGGTCAAAATGACAATCCATATATCGAAAGAACATTTAAGTATCTTATAGAAGGTAGTCAAACTCACTATTGGGCTTATCACTATGCACTTATACAAAGAGGTGTATCAAATGGTTGTTGCTCTGCTGGTAAAGATTACTGTAAAGATGCTACTGAATTCCCTTCAGGAAGTGGACAAGAAGAGTTAGCTATGAGATGGAATCGTTTTGATATTCCACTAGATGGTTTTGGCAAAAAAATGATTTATGCATAAAAGAGGAGTAAAAGATGTATAAAACACAAAAAAATATTATAACAATAGCAGTGACATTATCTGTACTACTATTATCTGGTTGTAGCACAAGTGATGATGACTCAACAACTACTCCTACAACTACAACTGATACTTACACCCCACAAAGCGAACCAACAAACAATGATACTAATGCTCCTTATGGAAAAGGTATCTATGTAGATGCTACAGTAGAAGGTATACATTATCAGTGTGGTGTTTTCAATGGATATACAGACAATAATGGTGAATTTATATATGAAATAGATAAACCTTGTACTTTTAAAGTAGGTGCTTTAGAGATAAGAAAAATAGATGCTAATAAGTTGCATAACTCTAGTATAACAATACAAGAAAATGATACAAAAGTTGCACAACTACTTCTTGCTATAGATAAAGATGCAGATGAAAATCATATACAAATAGATTCAAATATCAATAAAGTATTTAAAGAGGATTATTACCGTACATCTATAAAAAATATTGACCTTAAAAAACTTATCTCTCATACAATAGACCGTTTATCAGAAGAAGGTATTGATACAGATATTATCTTACCAGAGCAAGATGAAGCAAAAGAGCATATAAAAAATAGTTACCAAAGTATATGTCATAAAAATGACCTAATATTAACAGATAACTCAAAAAAAGATATAGTAGGTCAATGTAACAATACAAACCAAACAAATACAAATAATCAAACATCTAATACAAATACAAACAATACTCAAGACAGTTCAAACAACGATAATTATACCAATACAAATAACCAAACATCTAATACAAATACAAATAATACTAACAAACAAAATAACAATAACAATAACAATACAAACAACCAAACATCTAATACAAGTAATACAACAAACGATACTAAAAACAATACTTCTCAAACAAACAACACAACTACATCATCTTATGACTATATTCCAAAGGGAAGTGAATTAACAGATGCTATGGCTGTTAAGTTTTTAAATATGACAACATTTGGAGCTACACCTAAACTTGTAAAAGAACTTAAAAGCAAAGGTGTATTAAACTGGGTTGATGAAATGTTAAATACTCCATACAATCCAAAAAAAGATAGTTTACTTCGTAAAGTTATAGAAAGATGTATCACTATAGATGCTGTATCTTTTGACCGTAAACATACAGACCTTACTGTTGATGATTGGTTAGAAGATGATAATGGCTACTATTTTAACAGAAACAAAATCAATGGTATCAAAGAGTTAGACCATCATATGACACTAATCTTTGACCAACATTTAAGAGCTAAAAATCAACTCAGAGAGAGAGTTGCTTATGCACTTAGTCAGATAGTTATAGCTTCAGAATCAAACGACAATTTCTTTAAAGACCGTGGTGAAGCACTATCTTACTACTATGACATACTAAACAAACATGCTTTTGACAACTATGCAGATTTGCTATATGATGTATCTATGAGTTCTACTATGGCAACATTTTTAACATATGCAAACAACCCAAAAGCATACCAAGACCCAGATAGTGGTACAACTATCCTACCAGATGAAAACTATGGTAGAGAGATTATGCAACTATTTACTATTGGTCTATACAAACTAAATATGGATGGCACAGAAGTCAGAAAAGATGGAAAAAGAGTTCCTACTTATAAACAAGAAGATGTAAACAATATGTCCAGAATCTTTACAGGATTACAGTATAGACATGCAAACTGGGGTGATTCTATCTATAAAGCAGATACAACACATCCATTGATTTGTAATATGCAATACCATGATACAGAAGATAAAAAAATATTGGGTACAACTATCAGTGGGGGAGCTAGTTGTGAAGATGATATTCACTCAGCTATCAATATGCTTATGAATCATCCAAATGTAGCTCCATTTATATCCAAAAAATTGATACTAAGACTTACAAAATCCAATCCAAAAACAGACTATGTTCAAAGAGTGGCTTCTGTCTTTGCTTCAACTAACGGTAACTTAAAAGAGACTATCAAAGCTATATTGTTAGATCCTGAGATATGGGAAGATATCAAAAATAATCGTGGTACAAAGATAAAAGAGCCTTATCTATCAGCAACACAAGTAATTCGTGCATTAGACTATAAACCTACACCTTGGCATGAGTGGGTTATCCCATCAACAGGAAGACAGCAAAATCAAAGAATATACAATCCTGGATTTATCACTGATGGTTTATATAAATATGTTGGACAATACCCAACACAATCACCTTCAGTATTTAACTTCTATGATGATGCCTTTGAGCCTGATGATAGTGAATTTAAAATTAGAGGATTTGTCGCTCCAGAGTTAGAAATCATCACTCCTATGTATGATGTGGCTTATAACAACTTTATGAGTGGATTACTATATGATACATCTATCTCAAAGATAAAAGATGTCAAAGGTGAAGATGTAACACCAGATACAAATGCACCATACTATAGAGCATTTAGGACATATATGTATGTAGATTATGCTGATGCTCTTGATATCGCAAGAAATAATCACTTTGCTGATAAACTAGACAATACACAAAGAGCAGAAGCTAGAAAACAGATAGCTACTGAGATAGTTGACCTATTTTCTCAAAAACTATTGGGTAAAATACTAGATGACAATACTAGAAATAAAATCATAGACAATTACAAAAATGGCTTCTGGCCAAGTAGCACAAAAACTGATGCAAGAAAAATGAGAGAGTTTATACAATTTTGGGTAAGACCTATTATACTAGAGATTATCCATACTGATGAGTATATGGTAAATTAAGGAGCCAAAGATGAAAGATTTTAACAGAAGAGCATTTTTAAAACTTAGTGGTGGTATTGGTTTATCTGCTTTTGTGGTGCCTGATGCACTACTAGCAAACAATGGAGAAGACTTTAGTGACTTTAAAGCTATGGTTGTTGTAGACTTACAAGGTGGAAATGATGCTATCAATATGTTCATTCCTGCTGATGATAGATCTGGCATTACCACTGGCTATAACACATATGCAGCAGACCGTACTGAGCTTACTCGTATAGAAGCCAACAACCTTATGGGAGCATTACGCTCCAAAGTTGATAGTAATGGTCATCTGCTTTTAGATACAGGTAGTGGTAATCCTTATGCAGTTTCAGGAAACAAAACAGCTGACTGTTATAGAAAAGGATTTTATCTTTTAGATAGAAATGGTTTTGATAAAAAAGTTGCTATCAATGCTATGATGCCAGAAGTTGCTTATTGGCTTGATAGGGGTCATGGTGCTATCATCCAAAATACAGGCTCATTGATACAACCAACCACAAAATCCCAACTAAAAAATAAAGAGGTTCCTATACCACCATTTTTATTTGCTCATAATCAACAAGCTATCTTGATGAAAACAGGACAAGCATCTTCTATCAATATCCCAACAGGATGGATGGGAAGAGTGGCTGATAAGTGGAGTGGTTTGTATGAAGGTAGTATATATAAAATGAATATAAACCTATCTACTTTTGGGCAATATAAAATGTTCTTTGGAAATAATACAAAACCTATGTCATACAGTGGATATGGGCCTGTCTCTTATGATAGATTTACACATATTCAACTTCGTGAAGAGCTATCATCTGTTAATGATGGTGATATGTTCCGTGCGCTTGTAGATAAAAACCAAATAGATATGATAAAACAGATATCTCAAACTGTTGCTGATTGGAAAGAAGTTAGTGGAGAGAACGGCATCTTCAATGCAAATAACCTTGTAGATAGTTATGGAAAAGCATTTGAAGATAAAAACTACAAAATACAGTGTCCAACACAAGCTGAACTTGGTATGAGTGACCCTATAAACCAAAATGGTGTTAGAGAGTTTATGACAGCAGCAAAACTTATCAATATAGCTAAAAATAAAGGCTATAAAAGATTGGTAATATCTATCACACTTGGTGGTTTCGACCAACACTCAACACATGCAAAAACACATGCTCAAAGAATTCGTGGATTGAGCTTAGGTATAGACCGTTTTATGCGTACTATGGAAGCTACAGGACTACTAAACGATGTAGCACTATTTACAGTAAGCGAGTTTGCTAGAAGTGCTGGTAGTAACCGTGATGGAACTGATCATGCTTGGGGTGGTGCATATATGGTACTTGGTGGTGGTGTAAAACCAGGTAACTATGGACAATTCCCTGACTTAACACTTGGTGGAGAAGACGACTACTCAAATAAAGGTAGATTTATCCCTACAACATCATATTCTCAATATTTTGGTACTCTACTAAAATGGTTTGGAACAGATGCAGAAGTCTTATCTTATGCTTTGCCTGAACTGAAAAACTTCCCAGTACAAGATTTAGGATTTATGGGCTAACCCCATAAACCTTTTTTCACTATCACTAAAAATCGTAAGTAATCCCAGCAGTGATAATATTAGAGTCAGTATGTGCTAAACCTTCATTTGCAAGAAGATGTTGGAAGTCTATCCAGAGTCCCCAACCACTCTCTTGATCTCCTTGTCCATCAAATACTCTATCATAAGTACCACTTTTAGGTGTATCTTTTGCAAAGTCATATTCAAATCCTATACCATAACTAAATCCATTTTTTGATGTAGTACTATCTATGATACCATTAGTATAATCTACTGTTGTTCTGCCATAACCCAAAAGAGTATATATATTGATTTGATCTGTTATGTGGTATTGTGGTTTTAAGTATAATCCATAATGCTCCACATCAGAGAAATTATCACTACCTAAAGTTTTAAAAGCTCTACCTTCCAATCCTATATATTGGTTATAATCATACCCTACTCTCGCAACCCATCCATATCTTAAATCATCTATATCTTCACCATCTGGATAACACGGACATGGATCTCTATGTATAAAGGATGCTATAACTCCCAATCCAATATAAAATGGTATAGGTGATACTACTGAAGGTGTTACTATAGGTGCTACTGGAGTATCAGGAGGTATTATTAGTTTACCCCCTGCATTTAGACTATTCATACTTATAGATACAACACATATACTTGGTACTATATATTTGGTTAGATAACTTTTCTTCATTTATATATCCTCTTTTTTTACATAACTCATACCTACATACATACTCATCATAAGCATCATAAGCATAGTTATAAGATTTAGTGCATTACCACCATTTGATTTGATAGGTGCATCTGCACAAGCACATACTACAGCTGCATCTAATGTCAAGTCTGCTCTTTTATTAGGTCCTACTTCTACACTTCTTGTAATACCTGTTTTTGTATCTACATCATTTTGGTTGATACTATCATCTGTGTTATTACTATTTGTACCTACTGGTGTGAATGCATAATCATTATCTACAAGTTCTTTTGGTAGGTTAAATCTAACTTCATATACTCCAGCTGGTACATAGAAATGATAACTTCCATCATCATCTGTAACAACTTCTGCTGGTATACCTGTATCGGTTGTCGTCAAAGCAGTATGAGTTGCATCTGTCCAATAGAATTTATCCCCATTTTCATTTAACAATTCAACTAATGCTCCAGCTATAGGTCTATCTGTATTAGGATCATATATACCATCATTTTTATCATCTATCCAGAAGTGTGTTCCTATAAGATATCTAAGTTCATCATTAGCACCTTCTGGTCTGATACCCATATCGATAGTTGGGTTATGTTTTGATGGTTCAAGATGTATATTTTCTACTCTACCTTTAGAGTTGGCATCACTATCTTTATCATCACTACCGATATTTGCTTCTGTTGGTATATATCCATTAGGTAATGTATCCAAATCAAACTCTACTATATATGTTTTAGTAGAATCTAAATTACTAAACTGATAGTATCCATCATCATTGGTATATGTAGTTCCTACTTTGTTTCCATCTTCATCATAAAGTGTAACTTTTACTCCTTTGACACCTTTTTCACCAGTATCTTGTGTACCACTGTTATCATTATCATACCATACATAATCCCCCAATGAAGAGTTTGGTGCATATATACCCATATCCCAAGTTCTATCATCTTCTCCAGCATCTAGTGTTATTATCTTAGTAGTACCATCTACTTGATTAGCATCACTATCTTGTGTATCATCACTACCGATATTTACCTCTGTTGGTATATATCCATCTGGCAATGTATCCAAATCAAATTTAACTATATACTGACTAGGACTCAAGTTCTCAAATAGATACTCTCCATTATCACTAGTTACAGTTCTAGAAACTTCATTTCCATTTACATCTAAAAGGATAACTGTTATACCTTTTACTCCCACTTCACTACTATCTTGGATACCATTTTGATTATTGTCATACCAAACCTTATCTCCTATACTTGCTACTTGATAGAATCCAAAGTCTAATGTCATATTCCCATTATTATCATCACTATCTGCATCATC
>Ga0256843_1002859_pt1 | contig 12388 bp, 13 predicted proteins | sample AlvinellametaG_FD_191572 | JGI IMG/M metagenome (GOLD analysis project Ga0256843, IMG submission 191572) | Pompeii worm associated microbial communities from hydrothermal vent at the East Pacific Rise, Pacific Ocean - Alvinella | ecosystem: Host-associated > Annelida > Integument > Unclassified ... | reverse complement strand
TGAAAAAATAGCGCTTGTATCCCCAAAGGCGAACGCAAGCAGAAAAAGAGTCAATGCCATAGTCATGCACGGGGACGATCAGATTATCCTGCTTGACACCCCGGGTCTTCACGAAAAAGAAAAACTGCTTAATAAATTTATGCTCAAAGAAGCCTTAAAAGCACTCAGTGATAGCGATTTGGTGCTGTTTTTGGCTGACGTGAGGGATGATTTGAGCGGATATAAATGGTTTTTGGAACTTAATAAAAAAAACATACCTCATATAGTCGTATTGACAAAAACCGATCTTGTATCTCCCGAAGAAGTTGAACAGAAGAAAAAAGAATATGAATCACTCGGCAAAGCACTGGCCGTTGTTCCTATAAGTGCCGTTGAAGGCAAGGGAAAAGAAGAACTTTTGGATGAAATAGTTAAACATCTTCCCGAACATCCTTATTATTACGATCCCGAAATCATATCCACGGAGCACATCCGGGATATTTATAAAGAACTTATAAGAGAAGCCTTATTTGAAAAACTGGGTGATGAGTTACCATACGAAACTGACATTTTAATAGATAAAATTGAAGAGTATGACACTTTGGATAAAGTTTATGCTACAATTATAGTTGAGAGACCTTCACAAAAGGGAATGATTATAGGTAAAAAAGGTCGAAAGATCAAAGAAATAGGGATGTATGCGAGAAAACTGCTAGAACAATTCAGCGGAAAAAAGATCTATCTCGAGCTTTACGTAAAAGTTGTCCCGGGATGGAGCAAGAATAAAAAGATGCTTGAAGAACTAGGATATGAGGTTGACTTATGAAAGTAAAAACAAAAAACTTTATTTCGGAAATACAAAAAAAATTCAGGTTTTTGAAAAAGTATAATTATAATATCGATGAAGTAATCGGCGTTAAAGGTAAAGAAAGATATATTCTTTATATCCAAAAAAAACTTATAAGAATTTACAGAGGCAAATTAAGAGCCGCTCCTCTCCTGTCTTCATATATTCCTATTGATAATGCAATTTTTTATTCGTTTAAAGTCGAAAGATCAGTTATTGAAAAAATAGACCTTGAAAGTTTTATAGAAACAAAAGTTTATGATGAAGCCGGGGTAGATGAAACGGAAGAATATGTAATAAAATATAAAGTGGTCGACAAACTTTCAGATGAAAAATTCGTTGAAATCGAAACGGTAATAGTTCCTGTAACGTTTTTATTAAATAATTACAAAGAGATCGTAAAAGAAAGCGGATATATCGATTATCTTTCGTTTCCGGCATTTTCATACAGAGCCCTTTATGAAGAAGGGATATTAAAAAAGGCGGATGATCTTTTTGTAGTTATTTTATATGATAAAGTCTTTTTGACATTTTATTCGGAAGGTGAACTTGTATATATTCAGACCCTCTCAGGCGGTATCGACAAAATTTTTAAATCACTTTCATCTTTAAAAATTAAAGATTTCAGTTATGATCTTTTGAAAAAACTTTTAACGAAAAAAGGTCTTGCGGAAGCAAAATATACGACTTCGGAACTTGTTGTTTTGGAAGTTGTAAAAAAAGAGCTTTCAAATATTGTCGCGTTAATAAATGAACAGATAAATAAATATACGTCTTTATATAATATTGACAGAATAGACAGGATTTTTATAACCTCGGAAATAGGTGATATACCTGATGCCGATCTTTTTGTGGGGAGAATGCTTCATATAGACACTTTCAATTTTGAATTTTATGAAAAATACAATCTTGACAGGCTTCCTGTGGATCCGTTTTTGTTTTTGGGAATGCTTGAAGCCCATTATGCTTATAAAAACGGTGATCAGACATATAACTTTTCCATCTTTTTAAGAAAACCGACATTCCTTTACAGACCTTCGGGTAAACTGACATTGGCTGTAATTTTAGTCATTCTGTTAACGGGTGCTTATCCGTTTTATTTATGGGTTAAGGGAGTGACTTTAGAACATAAAAACAATCAGCTTTCCGCAGAAATTTCGATACTCCAAAATAAAATCACCACTCTTGCAAAAACAATGAACGCTTTACAGACAAAAGATAAAACTCTGGAAAAACAAATCAATATAAATAAAAAAGAAATAAGCAAATTCCAAAAATTTATCGAAAGCGTTTATAAATTCAAATATTCATATTTACCAAAATCACAGGAATTGGTGGATATAACATATTTGATGAATAAAAATAAAGTTTTTGCGAAAAACATTACATATAAAAACGGCCTTTATGTTATAAAACTTTTCTCATATAAAGAAGAGAGCATCCCAAATCTTATAAAAGACCTTTCTGATAACGGATTCAGTGTAGATTTTGATAAAATAGTCTATAAGAATGGGAAATATAATTCAACAATTAGGATTGAAGAATGAAATTTTTTGACAAAATTGACGCTTATTTCGAAGAGAGGCCGAAAAAGGATTTTGTATATTCAGTGATATTGGCCGTTTTTGTGCTGGGATTTTTAATTTATTATTTTATTTTTCCCGTTGCTTCGAAATATGCTCAAACCCAGGAAAAAAAATATGATAATCTTGTTACGCAGTTAAGTAATTTAAAAGTAAGGTTAAATGTTTATAACGCAAGAATTTCTTTGCTTTCACGTAAAATAAAAGAAAAACAAAACGAACTTGCCTCATTAAACAAAAAGAAAATTTTTTATTCAGAACTTGTCAATTTATTGGATTTTGCTGAATTTGATCAGTATAAATGGGCAAATATAGTCAGATCTACCGTTAAAGACGCAAAAAACAAAGGTATGATAGTAAAAGGCGTTACCAATAAAATATATGACGTAAAAATAAAAACAGGTAAAAAAATGCCTGATATCGTTAAAAGAATGGATATAGGTATATCTCTTGAAGGTAAATATAAAAACTTTATTTATTATTTATACAGCTATGAAAACAGAAAAGAACTTATAAGGGTTAAAGAAATGAATATTACCTCACCTGCGACATTTGTCGTAACATTTTCTGTATATGGATATAACAAATGAAAAAGCTAATATTAATAATAGGACTCTTAACAGCGGTGTTTGCGCAGGATGATAAGTATCTTATGTATGTAAACAAATTGGTTAATTATAACTTTGAACTCAAAGAAATAGACAGCAAAGCGCCTTTTGAAATAAGAGTTATAAAAAATAAAAAAACCATTGAAAGAATTCTGGTTAAAAGAATTAAAATAGACCTTCTTTCGATATTCGACAACCAGGCGAGGGTAAAAGTAAAAGTGTATCTTGGCGAACAGCTTATAAAAACATATAAAAAATGGGTAAAACCGGGGGATAAATTATATAATTGTAAAGTTGCGAAAATTACACTTACAAAGCTCGTTTTAAAATGTAAAAACAGAACGCTTGTAAAAACAATTAACACAAAAATTCCAAACATTAAGGAAATAAGATGAAAAAGGCATTATTAATAATATTACTTACGGCATTTGCATTTGCAAACAGTTGCGACAATAAACTGTTTTCATACGCAAACAGTATAAAACCAAGCGAAAGAATGAGTATTCAACAGTTTTTGGAACTTTTATTCACACAAAAATGTGGTATAAATATTATTACCAAAGACCCTATTGCTTATAAAAAACTCAGAAAAAAAATGCCGTTTGTAAGAATTAAAGATTATACTTTAAGGCAGATTCTTGATCTTATCTTAACAAAAAGAGGGCTTTTTTATACTTTAAACGGTAATGAACTTGACATAAGTTATTATAAAACAAAAACCTATAAACTTGATTTCATTTCGACAACAAGAACCGGGGAAGCGGTCCTTGATGCAACCGATAACAAAGTGACAAACAATTATCAGTTTGATTTCTGGGGTAATTTAAAAGACCAGCTTATAAATCTTTTGGAAAATAACAGTGATCAGGTGCTGAAAAATACTTCTAGCAGTAAAAGCGCTTTTGGGGGAGTAGTCACTACTACAACCACTGCCCAAAATTCAAACAATAACAATAATTCAACTACAACGTCTCTGCCAGAGGGCGTTTTTGAACCTATAGTGAATAAAGATACCGGAGTCATTGTGGTAACGGGTACTATGAAACAGTTAAGAGCTGTAGATAATTTCATAAAAAATCTAATGAAATCAATGAAAAAAGAAGTATTGATAGATGTTAAGATTTACAGCGTAGAACTTTCAAAATCACATAAAACGGGTATTGACTGGTCTCAGTTAAGTCTTTCACTGCCAAATTCATCTACTCCTTTAAGAGCGGAAAATGTTTTCGGATCAAATTCGATATTCAAAGCCGCTCAGTTTAACGCGGGTGCTTTATTGAATTTCTTAGCTCAAAACGGTAATGTAAATTCCATATCAAATCCTAAAATTATGACGCTTAACAATCAAAAAGCGATTATCAGTGTTGGTGATACGATTTATTATAAATACGCATCAAAAGTTGTAACCGATCAAAACGGAAACCCTCAGACTCAGTACACCATCGGATCTAAATTTGTGGGGGTAATTCTTGATATCACTCCTCAAATCAGTGATACCGGTGAGATTATATTGAGTATTTCGCCAAGAATCAGTGCATTTAGGGATTTGGCCCAAATAAGTACGAATACGGTAAGAGATATGCCGCCTGATACCAAAGACAATACTATGCAAAGTGTGATTAAAATAAAAGACGGTGACACTATCGTGCTCGGCGGTCTTATCAGTGACGATAAAAGTCTGAAAGTTAACGGAGTTCCGATTTTAAAAGAGATTCCTTTAGTAAAATACCTTTTCTCATCAAGAGAAACGATATCAAATAAAAAAGAAATTGTGTTTGTAATAACACCACATATAATAAATCTAAACAAAAAAAGAACACTAAGGGATCTTGGCTTTGGAAAATTTAAATAAGGCCAAAGAGCTTTTCAGGGATATAGTGGATCTTAATAATTATATCCCTCTTACCACTTCTGAAAAAACAAAACAGGATTTACTCAACGCAATTAATCAAAAAGAAAAACTAATTTTGCTCACCGGAGAAGCCGGAAGCGGTAAAAGTCTTTTATTAAGAAGCGTTTACAATGATTTAAAAGACACTAAAAAAGTTTTTTTTGTAGCAAATCCTTATCTTGAAATAGATTCGATTTTGGAACTGCTTAAAAACCTTGATTTAAGGTCTCATCAGATTCTCCTTTTGGATGAGTCGCAATTACTTACATCGGAAACGTGGGAAAATTTGAGAATATACGCAGACAGGGGAAATGTTACGATAGTTTTTGCCACTCATGATACTGATATTAAAAAACTGCTTGAAAAAAAACATTTTTCAACAAGAATCAATTATATAATTCCTGTAAAGCCGGTAAGTCTTGAAGAGATGGAAAAATTTATACTCTCAAAACTTTTAAAGCATAATTTTAATTCCATCGCCGATATGTTGAGCAAAAAAAATTTTAAAAAAATATACGCTTATACAAAAGGTTCTTTAAGGGCTACAAACCAGCTTATGTATAAACTCCTTGACGTTGTGGATTATTTTTATAAAAAAGACCCGAAAAGATTCGATAAAGGTAAAATAGACAATAAATACATAGAAATAGCGATTATGGATTTAAAGGCTAAATAGTGCATAGATATGAAGAGCTTGAAAAGTTATATTATAAAAAAAAATATTTGAAAATAATTTTTTTTATTTTTTTGACGCTTATTGTGTTTGGAGCGGTATATTATGTTGTGGTATATAAAAAAAGCGTTAAAAGTAAAAAAGAAATTACCAAATCCAAAAAAATCGTAAAAAAAGAAACTGTTAAGAAGGTAAAACAAGAAACAAACGAAAGCAATGTTTCAAAAACAGCTTCGGCAGAAAAAATTAAAAAACCAAATAAAGTAAATAACGAACAAAAACAAAACAATCAAAAACTTATGTTTATTCTCCCGAAAATAGATAACAATATGGTAAAAAACAGTTCTATAGCAGATAAGACACAAAAAACAATAAAAAAACAGCCTTCAAATAAAGTGAAAACGAATAAACCTAAAAAAATAAAACCACAGCCAAAAACTGAAGAAAAAGAGCCGGTTATTCAGGAAAAAAAGGTATCTGTTAGTGAATTGATTCGCAAATTTAATCTAAACCCTGATTATGATCTTGCAATGCTTATTGCAAAAGAATATTACAACAGAGGAGATTTGAATAACGCAAGAATCTGGGTTATAAAAGCAAATAATTTAAATCCGGAAGATGTTGAGAGCTGGCTCCTTTTTGCCGATATATTAGTGAAAAAAAATGAAAAACAAAAAGCCTTGAAAATTTTGAATGTCTACATCGACACATACGGAGACAATCCGTTAATTGAGGCTAAAATAAGGAGTATCAATGAATGAAAAAATCATTAATCAGATAAAAGCTCTGCCACCTCTTCCAAAAAGCGTTTTAGAAGTACAGAGAATCACAAGCGATCCGAATTCTTCCATTTCAGACCTGGTAAAAGTAATAAAAAACGATCCTATGCTTACGGCAAATCTTTTGAAAGTTGCAAACTCACCTCTTTACGGATTTGCGAGACAGATTAAAAGCGTTGATCAGGCAGTATCACTTTTTGGAATGGTTCCGATTAAAGGATTTGTAATTTCTTTTGCAATAAGAAACAGTATGAAATTCGATTTGAGTGCATACGGAATCGATGAAAACCACTTTCACACCGTTTCTACAAAAAGAAACGCCCTTTCTTTAAACTGGTATGCGGGAAATAAAGAAAAACTTGATATAATTGCAACCGATTCATTTTTGATAGATCTTGGGGCGGTGATCATTTCCTTGATTTTAGTAAGCGAAAACAGAGAAAATGAATTCAGACAAAGACTTACAAAAGAAAACAGATACGAACTCGAGCAAGAATTCGTAGGAGCGACGACACCTCAAATTACTGCAGAAATCTTTAAACACTGGCATTTCGGAGATGAGCTTATAATTCCTATCGATAATATAAATACTCCTGAAAATGCCGGAAATTATCAAGAAGAAGCGGCTGCATTAAACGTAATAAAAACAATATATGATATGCTTGATAAAGAGTTTAAAGACAATATTCAAAAAGGTGTTGAAGTCGCACAAAAATATAATTTAAATGCCGAAAAACTTGTAAAGGTATTAGAAAAACTTGAAGGATAACAATGAAAGAATTTGCATATAAACTGGTAAAGGGAATTGCCAGAAAAGATATTCCGAGGGATAAAAGAGATATCGTAAACGATCTCATATCCCTTGGCGTTTTAAGCGACGGAAAAATAATAAAGCTTAAATCAAAATATAAAATAGGTAAAGTCGACATTACGAGAAAAGGTTTTGGCTTTTTAATACCTATTGACGAAAAAAAAGATTACTTAATAGAAGCCCATCATCTAAACGGGGCAAGCAAAGGGGACCTTGTCGTAGCCGAGAGGCTTTTTAACAAAAAGGGAAGACCGAAAGTAAAAGTAATTTATATTCTCGAAAAAGCGTTTGCCGTAAGTGTAGTGTATCTTACTTTTGAAATGAAAAACGGAAAAAAAGTACCGGTTTTAAGAAATGTAAAAACCGACGAGCCTGTTTATGTGAGCGAAAAGAAAAAAACGCTTAAAAAACTTCCTGACGGGGCGGTATTTAAAGTTAACAATTATACAAACAAAATTGTGGAAGTTTTAGGCGTTTTACAGGATCCTTGGGTTGATGAAAAAATTTCTTTAGCCCTTTATAACAAAAAAGAGGAATTTAGTAAAAAAGCCATAAAAGAAGCAAGGGCATACGGGGACTATGTCGATAAATCTCTTTATCCGGACAGAGTCGATTTGACGAATTTGTCATTCTGTACAATCGACCCTCCAACAGCAAAAGACCATGATGACGCTATATATTATGACAAAAAGGAAAACGCTCTTTATGTGGCCATTGCGGATGTCAGCGAATACGTTTATTTAAACGGAAATATAGACAAAGAGGCTAAGGAGAGGGGATTTAGTATCTATTTTCCTCACAAAGCCATTCCTATGCTCCCAAGAGAGCTGAGTGAAAATATCTGTTCTTTAAAAGAAAACGAAGACAGGCTCGCATTCGTATTCAAAATTTATTTTGATAAAAATAACGAAGTGATAAAAGAAGAACTGTTTGAGGCTATAATTCACTCAAGAAGAAAATATTCTTACGACAGAGTGGATGAATTTTTGGCTGGAAAATTTGAAAACATTGATGAGGTGGATAAAGAGATACTCGATTGGCTTATGCCGCTTTGGGATAAGGTAAAAGATATCAGAGCCGAAAGATTAAAAAACGGTCTTGAGTTTGAGAGTGATGAAATCAAAATGGAACTCGATGAAGACGGAATGATTAAAGACGTAAAAATCGAAAGTGAAACGCCTTCACACAAGCTGATAGAAGATTGTATGCTTCTTGCAAACAAAGCGGCCGCTAAAATGATAGATTTCGGTATTTTCAGGGTACATGAAAAACCTTCAAGCAATACGCTTGATGAATTATACAGCGAACTTGGAGCGCTTGGCATAAATGTAGATGTCGACGAAAAAGATTTTGTAAAAGTGGTTGAGGGTATTCAGGCTCAGGCAAAAGAAATGGGTATTAAAAAATACGTGGATAAGCTGATTATCCGCTCTCAAAAACAGGCGAGATACGATGCTGTTTGTACGCCTCACTTTGCTCTTGGATTTGAGAGATATACGCATTTTACTTCGCCGATCAGAAGATATTCGGACCTTACGCTGCACAGAATCTTAAAAGCTACTATCAAGGGAGAGAAAAAAATTCTTGATTATATTCTAAGAAACGTTGAAGCTCTCGTGGTGAAACTTAGCGAGCTTGAGAGAGAAGCCATGAAAGTCGAGTGGGATTTTTATGACAGGAAGTATGCAAGATATGCCGATCTTCATATAGGGGAAAAATTTAAAGGTATTGTTGAAGATAAAGAGCAGCCTCCGATTGCAAAAATTATTGAAGACAAACTTCTCGGTGCAAGAGTATTCTTAAAAAGAGGGGATTTTGCTCTGTTTGAAAAAATAGACGTTGAAATAACGAAAGCAAATATAGCTACTGCGAAAATAAAAGGAATAGGGCATAAAATAGAAGAGGATTAGTAGCTGTAGTTTAACCCGAAAGCTACTAAATACGCCCCTCCTTTTTTGAATTTTCCTACAGTGTAAGAATTTGAAATTCTGTCGTAGACTTTTGCACTTCTGCTTTTATTTTTAGTCATAAGCGCTGAAAATCCGAATGTAAAGTTTTTATCAAGTTTGTATTTAAATCCAGCTGAAAAAATATGTTTATCAGTATCCGGCAGACTGAAATCAATTGTTTTATCTGGTACAGGAGTTTCATCATATGCATAACCGACCATAGCCGTAAGTTTGTTTGAACATTGATGTGTTATACCGAATCTGTAAGTGTTTGAATCTTTCCAGTATTTTGGTATCGGATTTCCGAAAAGTTTGTTTACAATAGGGTCACTGAAGTCAAAATCCAGTTTTTTATATGTACTCCAATATGTTCTGTCAAATACGAATTCAAGTGTAGTATTACCTAATTTTTTTGCGATTGCCAAATTAAGTACCGCTGGAAGTGGAACTGTAACTTTACCTGTTGTATTAAAAGGAATGACATAAGCCGCGTCAGCCGCATTTTTAGTAATTAGAGACTTATTATAAAATCCGCTTGAGTGACCTGTTAGCGAAAGATTTATTTTTGAGCGGTAAGTTGCCGCAATTTTAAGGTCTCTGTTGTCGTTTTGATATGCTATAGCCGCATTCCATCCTCTGTCAACACTTGAACCGTTAAGATATTCTGAATAAAGAGCCAAATAATTGCCTCCGCCTAAATTTTTTAGGCCTAAAATATTTGCTACACCGTCACTTTTTACAAATCTTATACCAAAGCCGAATGCGAAATTATTATTTATTTTTTTTGCAATTACAGGGTTGAATTCCACTGTTTTTAATGTAAATTCTTTTGCACCTGCTTCAGGAATCGTGTCATCCCATCTTTTTGAAAGTCCCGCAGGATATGTAATTGAAAAACCGAGTCTCCATCCGTTTATGTCTTTTGAAGCAAAATGAAACTGAGGTACAACGAAATCTTCTTTTCTTGAATAATAGACTTCCCCGTTATTATTTTGAAATTTCACTTTTTTGAGGTGAATAAAAGTTGAAGTAAGCTCAAAAAAGTTTTTATTTCCGTTAAATGCAATATTTGCGGGGTTGAAATATGAAGCGTCAGCTCCGTGAGAATTTGCAACATATGCTCCGCTTAGAGCAATGGCGTTTAGAGATTGTTCTGGCACTTTATATCCGCTGGCGAATAGTGAGATAGCAGCTACCGATAAAAGCAGTGTTTTTTTCATTAATCCTCCTTGTTTGTTTATTGTATAATTTTACAAAAAGTTTGCCCATGTACAAAAAAGAATTTGACTCTTTAAGCAAAATACCAAACAATCTGCTTCTTTTTGGAAACAGTTTTTATTTAAAAGAGTATGAAGAGAAATTGTTGAATAAATTTAAAAATGCCAATATTCAAAAATTTTATTATGACGAATTTGATTTTGACGCCGCAAAAACCCATCTTAGCGAGTCTTCGCTTTTCGGCGACGTTAATTTGCTGATTTTAAAACATAATAAAATCCCGCCAAATCTTGATAAACTGATAAAAGTTAACAAAAACAACTATTTTTTATTTTTTTATTATTCAAACAAAACTCCGAAAAATAATCCTTTTGGAAAAAATTTTGTTCGTTTTTTCGAACCGAATCTGAGAGAAACCGTAGTATATATTGACGAACTTTCAAAAAAACTGAACTTGAATATCACCCAGGAAGCAAAACTGTATTTGGCAAAATCCATATCACCTGAATTTTTAAAAGAAGAGATAACCAAACTTTCAATTTATTCAAACGATATTTCTTTAGAAGATGTAAAACAGCTGGTGTTTTTATACAAAGAAGAATCTTTTGAAGATTTGATCGTTTCCGTTTTAAAAGGGGAGGATTTTTCGGAAAAATTGAATACGATACTCGAAGTTGCCGATTTTAAAAGAATTATTCCCGCTTTTATAAGGTATGTTAGGGAATTGTATGAATACCATTTGTATTTTAAAAAAACCGGCCTCTCTTCTTTGGAGGGATTTCTCGGTTACAAACTTCCGTCTCAGATAGAAAGACAAAGAATTGAACTTTCTTTGAAATTCAAAGAAAAAGATTATTATGAATTACTCAAACATTTATTAAATTTTGAATTAAAAATGAGAAACAGTGAAAAAAACAAAGAAGCGGTTTTTTGGGAAGCTATGACTTATTTAAAAGTTTTTAATTCATTTTAAATATTTTTTTTATTTTTTTTGCCGCTTTTGTAAGCCCGAGTTTCATTCCTGAATATCTCATCATTTTTGCCATCTGTTTATATTTGTCTTTTTCATAGCAGGGGCTAGGGCAGTTTCTGCATCTCGGTTTTGGGTCGTTTGGACATTCCTGAAGTCTTATGATGGCGTATTGTAAAAGAGCGTGGCAATTATCACATAAATTGGCTTTTATTGTAAAAGTTTTGTTTTGATATGGAATTATGTATTCTTTCTCATACTGGCCGGTATGTTTGTCTTTGCAATATAGTGAAAAAAATTTATCGAGGGTTTTAATCTCACTTTCAAATTTTTCAACGGTCATATTACCTCTTTTTTAAGTAATTATAGTAATAAAATTTTAGTTTATCATTGATTTATATCAAGGAAAGCATCATAATTTTGTCTTATTGCTTCATAAAGAATTATTCCGCAGCTGACGGCGAGATTCAGACTTCTGCCTTCTTTGGTCATCGGAATGGTGATACATCTGTCTTTGTGAAAATTTAAAATTTTTTCGTCTATTCCCTTTGTTTCGCTTCCAAAAATAATATAATCTCCCGGTTTGAATTCAGCCTGAAAATAAGGTTTTTTGGTTTTTGTCGTTGCAAAAAAACATCTGTTTGTATCCACATTTTGTAAAAAATCTTCAACATTCTCCCAAACTGTTAAATCCAGCTTGTCCCAATAGTCAAGCCCCGCTCTTTTTACTGCTTTTTCGCTGATATCAAATCCAAGGGGTTTTACAAGATGGAGTTTGGCTCCGGCATTTACGCAAAGCCTTCCGATATTTCCGGTATTTGGAGGAATCTGAGGATTAAAAAGGACAATATTAAACATTTTTTTGCCTTTTTATAAGATGGGTTAAAATTTTAGCTACGGCTTTTGAGCGTTCTTTAAAAATAAGCCTCAATCTGTCTTTCATAATCTGTCGTTTAAGTTCTTCTTTTGTGATATTGTTTTTCATTTTTTATCTGTGGACTCCAAGTTTTATAAAATAATTGTTTTGTTTGCGTATACGAAAATTCTGTCTTCAATAGCCAGTTTAATGGCACGGCCAAG
>Ga0256843_1002858_pt1 | contig 12390 bp, 13 predicted proteins | sample AlvinellametaG_FD_191572 | JGI IMG/M metagenome (GOLD analysis project Ga0256843, IMG submission 191572) | Pompeii worm associated microbial communities from hydrothermal vent at the East Pacific Rise, Pacific Ocean - Alvinella | ecosystem: Host-associated > Annelida > Integument > Unclassified ... | reverse complement strand
TTTAAAACAAAAAGGAGCTAGTGCGATATTTATCAACTCTGATGAAGATATGAATTTAATCAAAAGAGTTTTTGAGTACGCGGAATTTTTGGATATTCCAATTTTTATTAATGCAAACAACAAATCTTTAAGTTACGGGGTTATGAACGATAGCGAAATTGCATATTCTATGGGGGTTAGCGGAATTCCAAGCTATGCCGAAAGTATAGAAGTAGCAAAAATATTAGAACTAGCAAAAAACTTTAATGCAAAAGTGGTATTCCAATCAATAACCACAAAAGATTCTATTGAAATTTTAAAAAACAAACCATCAAATATTTATGTAGACGTATGTATAGATAATTTATATTTTACAGATGAGAATTTAAAAGAATTCAACACTTTATATAAAACATTTCCTCCGCTTAGAAGCGAAGAAGACAAAAACGCCCTACTTAACGCTTGCAAAGAAGGTATTGTAGATTTTATCTCATCAAACCATATTGCAACTTCAAATAAAGACGTGCCTTTTGAAGAAGCGGAAATGGGTATAAGCAAACTTGATATCTTTTCTGAGCTAGCATATTCGCTTGATTTACCACATGAAACAGTTACAAAATTAATATCAACAAATCCTTCAAAACTCTTTAATATTGAAGTAACTGAAACTATGGAGATTGAATTTGGTGAATTTGAAGTAGATATTGAAAACTTTGCAAGCAAAGGCAAAAACTCTCCATACACTACTCTAAAAGCAAGAATAGTTTAGTCTACTTATATCAATCTTTTTTATATTAGTTATTTACTTTTCCCTCTTTTTTTGGTATAATTAATAAAAGAAGGAGGGGAAATGAAATACTACGAACCAATTGATAATGAAAAAATCAGATGTCTTTTATGTAGGCACCATTGTATCCTTAAAGAAGGGCAAGTTGGTATTTGCGGTGTAAATATGAATAAAAACGGAGAGCTTGTAAATTTAGTTTACGGACATCCATCAAGCATTAACGTAGACCCTATCGAAAAAAAACCGCTATTTCACTTTTTACCAAATAGTGCGGTGTTATCTTTTGGAACTGTTGGATGTAACTTCAAATGCCCATTTTGCCAAAACTGGCAAATAGCCCACAATAATAAAGTAAATGATTCAATTTATGTTTCACCTGAAAAGATGGTGTCTTTAGCAATTGAATATAATTGTAAATCAATTGCATACACTTACAACGAACCTAGTATTTTTTATCCTTATGCAAGAGATGTAGGAATTCTTGCAAAACAAAATGGATTAAAAAACGTATTTGTAACTAATGGATTTGAAAGTGTATACGAAATTGAAGATATGAAATCGTGGGTTGATGCGTGCAATGTTGATTTAAAAAGCTTTAAGCCAGAATACTATAAAAAAGTACTAAAAGGCAAACTAGAAGATGTTTTAGATACTATTAAAAGATTACACGATGTTGGAATTTGGCAAGAAATAACCACATTAGTAGTCCCTGGTGATAATGATAGTGATGAAGAGTTAAGTCAAATTGCAAACTTTATTGCAAGTGTATCAAAAGACATACCATGGCATATCACACGATTTCATCCAGATTACAAAGTAAAAGACAAACCTCCAACTCCTATGGAGACACTATTTAGAGCATACGAAATAGGAAAAAAAGCGGGCTTAAAATTTGTATATCTAGGTAACGTAGCATTGCCAGTAGTAACAACTTGCCCTAAATGTAATGAAGAATTGATAGTAAGAACAATTTATAAAGTAGAAAAAAACATTTTACAAATAGACTCAAACGGGGTTGCTCATTGTCCAAGTTGCGGTGAAATAATCCCTGGAGTATGGAAATAAGGAGTAAAAATGAGAAAAGCTGTAGTAAAAGAGTGGTACGGCTCAACTTGTGAAGCCGTAGAAAAATATATAGAGCATTTTAATAATATAATCGACCAAAACGTAGACCCTAGCAAAGCTAGTGAAGTGTTTTCACTAAAGCCAAAAGCCATAATAGTACCTCATGCGGGATGGATGTATAGTGGATTTACGGCTAATTTTGCATACAGAATAGCAAGCAATACAAAACCAAAAAGAGTTGTAGTAATTGGTCCATCTCACAGATTTCCAATAAACGGCATCTCTACAACCCTAGAAGATGTTTATGAAACACCTTGTGGATTTTTGCCAATTGATAGGGAATTTGCAAAAGAGCTTATAGAAAAATTTGGCGTTGCAAATATTGAAGAAGTACACCAAGAACACTCAACAGAAGTGCAAATGCCTTTTATTTACCACTACTTTGGAAATATTCCGGTAGTTGAACTAGTATATGGAAATTACAAACCAGAAGAATTAAAAAACATAATAGAATATGCAATTAATAATGATTCATTAGTAGTAATTTCAACAGATTTAAGTCACTATTATGATTTAAAAACAGCAAACAGACTTGATTATCACTGTTTAGAAGCGGTGCAAAACCTAGACCTTGAAGCGTTGCAAAATTGCGAAGCATGTGGTAAAATTGGAGTTGCGGGAATGATTATAGCCGCACTTGAGATGGGGCTTACTCCATTTATTGTAGATTATCGCACAAGTGCGGATGTAAGCGGAGATGAGTCTCAAGTAGTAGGATATATGAGTGCTATTTTCATATAATCTTAATAATCTTTTGATATAATTGCAAACTACTCCATAAGAGGAGGTGGCCTATGGCTAGAGGAAAATTCAAAATGAAAAGAAAGAGAAGAAGAGTTTTATATTCTAAATAATTCTCTTCTTTCTCTAAAACTCTACAACATTCTTATTTAATCCTAGTTTTTCTTTATCAATACCAAAAGCCAGTCCAATTAACTGAGGCAAATGCAAAACTGGTATGTTTTGTTTTGTCAAAACTTTTTGTTTTACATCTAAATTAAGATGACACAAAGGACATGGCGTTACCATAACCTCAGCATTTGAATTAATTGCATCGGTTATTGCATTTTTTGTTAAAGTATTGCTAAGTTTTGTATTTTGCAAATCCACATGAAATCCGCAGCATTTTATTTTACTCTCATATTCAACAGCCTCACCCATTAACACTTTTATTAAACTCTCTAATGCATTAGGATTATACGGGTCTTCATTTAGATTTACACCATCATGAGTTTTAGATGGTCTTATTATATGACATCCATAAAATGGTGCTACTTTTAAATTTAGAGGCTTCTTAACCCTTTTTGAAATCTCTTCAAGCCCTATATCTTCAAGTAAAGCATACAAGAAGTGTTGGACTTTTGATGTACCTTTATATTCATAGCCAATCTCTTTTAGTTTTTCATTAACCTTCTCTTTTAGTTCTTTGTTTGAATCAAGTCGTTTTTTTGTATTTTGAAGCATTAATTCACACGTATTGCAAATAGTAATTAGCTTAAGTCCTCTTTTTTCGGCCAAAGCTATATTTCTAGCATTTAAGACATCACTCAAAAACTCATCATAATCTTGCAAATGACTAGCCCCACAACAACTCGCCTCTTCTAAAATCTCAATCTCAATCCCCAACTCACTTGCCACCGCCAAAGTCGCATCCAATAACTCCGGAGTAGAATTTTTTGCCGTACATCCTGTAAAAAGTGCATATTTCATAACTATCCTTTTGTTATATCAATAAGTTTTTGAATTTCCGCAAGTTTTTCGCTTTTTGGCATTTGCCAAGGTAGTTTTATTTTTCCTTTTTTTAGCATTTCAAATGCTTCAGGCAAGTGTTTAACCACCCCTACTCCTTCACTATAAACAACAAGCATTGCTTCATCAAGAAGTCCGTGTTTATAGATAGAGTGTAAAAAACCTTTTGCATGTTTGGTTGCAACGTTATCTTTTGCAACATTCTCTTTAAATACCTCATTATGCAAATGCGTTATTTTTGTAAAAGGGTCTACCCCTTTTGGACAAACTTCAATACACTCCTGACACTTAATACAATCCCAAATCCCATTACCAAGGGTATTTACTAGCTCCAATCTCTCTTTTTTAGCCTCATCCCTAACATCCGCCACAAATCTATAAGTCTTAGCTAATGCCTGAGGCCCTAAAAAGTCATTATTTACCTCCAATGCTTCACATGCATAAAAACAACACCCACACGCTATACAATAATCCGCATCTTCTATCAGTTCTAAAAGTTTTGGAGGAATCAAATTTTCTTTTTGAGGATTTTCATCAATTTTGGCTATTAAATACGGCTTAACTTTATCATGCTTATCCCAAAAATCTTTTTTATCTACCACTAAATCTTTAATAACATTCTTACTTACAGGTTCAATTACTAATTCATCATAATTTTTCAAAGCCTCTTTTACACTTGTTTTGCATGCAAGCGCATTTTTACCATTAAGCTTTATTGCACAGCTTCCACAAATCCCATGCCTACAACTTCTTCTGTAACTCAAACTCCCATCAATCTCCCATTTTATTTTGTTAAGCAAATCAAGCACAACCGCATCATCATTTACATCCAGTTCATACTCTTCAAATCCTTTTTTTTCAGGAGTTTGTCTATATACTTTAAGCTTAACTCTCATTTTAGCCCCTTTAACTTTACACTTTTCATTTTTCACTTTTCACTTTTCACTATTAATACTTTCTCTCTTGCGGTTCGTATTTGGTAATTACCACATTGCCATAATCTATCTCTACCTCATCACCCTTTAAAACTCCAAACGTATGTTTTAGGAAGTTTTTATCATCCCTTTTTGGATAATCCTCTCTAAAATGCGCTCCTCTACTCTCTTTTCTTCTTATAGCTCCCTCAACTATAAAAAGCGCATAATCTAGCATATGCCCAAGCTCAAGCGCTTCTTGAAGTTCTGTATTAAATACTTTACTTTTATCATCAAGTTTTATGTTTTTATATCTTTTTCTTAATTCTTTTATCTTTTCTTTTGCAAGTTTTAAATTTTCCTCATCTCTAAATACCCCAACCTTGGTTGTCATAGTCTCTTGCAATTCATCTCTTATATTTACAATTCTTTCATTTCCGTTTGCATTTAAAAGAGTTTCAATTTCATTTATAAATTTATTTGCATCTTCGCTTTTTGCTTCCAAAAACTCAAGATTTTCCAAATCTTTTGCAATATTTCCTCCAACCCATCTACCAAAAAACAATGCTTCAAGCAATGAGTTTGCTCCAAGTCTGTTAGCACCATGGATACTCACACACGCACACTCTCCAGCGGCATATAAGCCATTGCTTAAAGTCTCTTTTGATGTTTTTACATGTCCGTTTATATCCACTGGTATTCCGCCCATTGAATAGTGTGCGGTAGATGAGATTAAAATAGGCTCTTTTACCATATCCCTACCTAAAAATGTCAAAGCCAAATCCCTAAGTTCAGGGAGTCTTGCGTTTATTTTCTCTTCGCCCAAATGAGTCAAATCCAAATATACAGCAAACTTATCCTCTTTTGCGCCTCTACCTTCAATTATTTCTTTCATAATAGCCCTACTTACCACATCCCTTGGGGCAAGTTCCATCTTTTCAGGCGCGTACTTTTGCATAAACCTCTCACCCAGACTATTATATAACCTACCGCCCTCACCTCTTGCTGCTTCGCTCATGAGTATCCCGCTACCGGCAAGTCCTGTTGGGTGAAATTGAACAAACTCCATATCTTCTAAAGGTATTCCACGCCTTGCAAGTACTGAGAGACCATCTCCGGTATTAGCATGGGCGTTTGAGTTTATTTTAAAAGCTCTTGCATATCCGCCTGTAGCAAACATTACGGCTTTTGCATTAAATATCGCAACTGACAAATCCCTAAGATTATACGCCACTACTCCATAAGCTTTTGAATCCTTTATTAACACATCACCTACATACCACTCATCCAAAATCAAAACATTTTCTCTTACACACTGTTCATACATTGTCTGTAACAAAGTAAGTCCAGTTCTATCTTTTGCAAAGCAAGCCCTTGGTCTACTTTGACCTCCAAAAGGTCTTTGAGCTATTGTGCCATCTTCATTTCTACTAAATACAGCCCCCATTCTTTCAATCCACCTAATAGTACTTGGAGCACTACTACACATAAGTTCTACAGCATCCTGGTCGGCTAAATAATCACTACCTTTTATTGTGTCAAATATATGAAGTTCTACATCATCATCCGGAGAGAGTGCAGCGTTTATTCCACCTTGTGCAGCACCTGAGTGAGACCTTAGAGGGTGTAGTTTTGTAAGTACTGTTACAGATTTGTTAGCCTTTACTAGCTCTCTTGCAGCTGCAAGTCCGGCAAGTCCAGCCCCAACTATAACAACATCGCTTTTATATACCGGGATCATAGGTATTCCTTTGTGTTTACTTAGATAAAGTATAACACACAAAGGATTAAAAAGAGCAAAAAAGAAAAATAAGAGTGAATAAGTATTTACTTTTAAGAGGGAAAATTAAAGAGATTTTATAATTTTGCTAGCCATTCCTAAATCAATATCACCTCTTGCTTTTAATCTTTTCATAATCTCACCCATATTTTTAGAACCAATCTCTTCAATTATCTCTTTAATAACTTTTGTAGTCTCTTCAACGCTAAGCATTTTTGGAAGGAAATTTTCATATATTTCTAGCTCTTTTTTAGCTTCCTCCATTCCAGCATCAATTGACTCTTTTGCCATTTTTGCAAGTTTTTTTGCAGCTTCTTGGATATGTTTTTCGTTTACTTCTTCATTTTTTTCTTTTGCAATTTTTTGAGCAGCATCAACAAGCATCATAAGTGCATTTGCTTTTGTTTTATCTTCTCTTTTTGCTTTAATCATCATTTTTTTTAGTTCCATTATATTCATATTATCCTCCTTTTTATTTTCCTACACAGAAATTTCCAAACATCATATCAAGCATTTCATCATACTCAAACGGCTTAGTAATTTCACTAATAGCCCTTATGGCATCTTGAATTTGATAGCTAAATAATTCAAGCTCTCCAGTATCTAAAAACTCTCTTGCTTCATTTATGGCATCTAGGGCTTTTTGAACCGCCATTATTTGACGTGTAGAAATTAACACATGCTCATCTTCGCTAGTATAAGAGTCAAGCAAGTTTTGAAGTTTATCAACTAAAGGCTTAATATCTTCTTTTGCAGAAATTCTAACTACTTCAAAATCTTTAAATTTCTCTAAATCAATATTTATTCCCTTATCTACTTTGTTTATTACTACAATAATATCTTTTTGAGTGTTTTTGATAAGGTCTAATATTTCTTCATCTTCTTTTGTAAATTCGTTTGCATCAAATACCGCCAAAACAATATCGGCTTCTTTTATTGCACTTTTGCTCCTCTCAACCCCGATTTTTTCAATCTCATCTTTTGCAGCTCTAATTCCGGCGGTATCTATTATTCTTATTAAATGTGAGCCTATTTGTATATCTTCTTCAATTGTATCTCTTGTAGTTCCGGCTATATCACTTACAATTGCACGCTGCTTATTTAGTAAAGCATTTAAAATAGAACTTTTACCTACATTTGGCTTACCTATAATAGCTACCTTATAACCGCTAAGCATCCCTTCTCTACGTTTACTAACTTCTAGAGTATGAGTTAGAGTAGTTTTTATTTCATTTAGTTTTTTTTCTAAATCACTCCCTAAAGTTTCAGGCAAATCCTCTTCAGCATAATCAATAAATACTTCAGCATAAGCCATTATTTCAATTAATTTATTTCTAATCTCTTCTACAAACTTTGCCAAATCCCCTTCAAGCTGCCTTGATAAAAGTTTTGCACCCTCTTTTGAGCGAGTTTCTATTAGTTTTGCTATAGCTTCGGCTTGAGAGGCATCTATTTTTCCATTTAAAAATGCCCTTTTTGTAAATTCACCTGGATTTGCTATTCTTGCTCCAAGCTTTAATACCTCTTCTAGTATAAGCCTACTAACCACAACTCCGCCATGACACTGAAACTCTACAATATCTTCTCCGGTAAAAGAGTTTGGAGCTTTAAAATATATAACAAGAGCAATATCTATTAATTCATTTTGAGTATTATAAACTTTTGATAAAGTAGCATGTCTTGGTTTGAAGTCTTTGTTTGTGAGTTTTTTGGCAATTTCAAGTGCTTTTGGACCTGAAAGCCTTACAATTGAAATAGCACCTATACCATTAGGCGTTGCTATTGCCGCTATTGTGTCCATGTTTTTCGCCTATAACAACAAATTTTTCACCATGTCTTTCTTTAATAGCCACATATTTATCAGGAAATGCCTCTCTTAATATCTCTAGTGCTAAAAATGCAAGAATCCCATCAAATGGTTTTGTTTTTCCATAACCTCTTTGTTTTACTTTTTCAATAAACGGCTCTAAAAAGCTTCTTAACATCTCTTCTTGATTTTTTAAAAATTCAGCAATTTCTAGCCTTACTTTAAATCCATATTTTTGATTTATCCAGTTATAAAACATATAATTTAACGCATTATATCTATACCCTTCTTTTCCTATAAGAAGTGCCGCATCTTCACCGTCAAGCTTAATAAATACAGTCTCTTCATCAAATTTCTTAACCTCAAATTTATCAATATTAAAGCATGAGTTTTTAAATAAATTCTCTAGCCCTTCTTTTATTTGAGGAATAACATCTTCTATATCATATTCGATATTTTCATCAACTTCAATAATTGCAGGTTTTGCAAAAAGGCCAAAAAGCCCTTTGCTTGGATATTGTATTACTGTAGCATTTAAATCAGACACAGAGCAGTTTAGTTTTTTTGCCGCTATCAAATACGCTTCATCAAGTGTTTTTGCTTCTATTCTCACTTTTTAGCCTTTTGTAAAGCTTTTTTGCTTTCCATTATTTTATTAATAATCCATTGTTGTAGTATAGATAAAATATTGTTTGTTGTCCAGTATAATACCAAACCAGCCGGGAATGAAGCCATCATAACTGTAAAGATAACTGGTAAAAACTTAAATATTTTCTCTTGCATTGGGTCTTGGAAGTTTGTAGGTGTAAGTTTTTGATGAATATACATACTAACACCCATAAGTACAGGTAAAATAAAATATGGATCCATTTCACTTAAGTCTTTAATCCATAGAAAATGAGCACCTTTTAATTCAATTGAATATAAAAGTAATTTATAAATACCATAAAAGATTGGAATTTGTAAAAGTAGCGGCAAACATCCACCTAGCGGATTTGCTCCATGTTCTTTATAAAGCTTCATCATATGCATTTGTAATTTTTGCGGGTCTTTTTTATATTTTTGTTGAAGCTCTTTCATCTTTGGAGCAAGTTCTTTTAGTTTATACATACTTACCATTCCCTTATATGTTAGAGGGAATAGTACAAGTCTAACAAGCACCACTAATAAAATAATTGCAACTCCCCAGTTACCAACTAACTTATATAACCAATCTAATACAAAGAAAAGGTTTCTTGCAAAAAATGTCCCAACACCGTATTGAACTACATCTACAAGTTGTGGGTCAATTGATTTTAGGGTATCTACAAATTTTGGTCCAATATATCCAACTAGTTTAATGTTTTTATCACTCTCAACAAAAAGTTGTGGATTTTCTTCTTTATCTGGAACTATTAAAGCTTTAATTGGCTCTTTTGAAAAGAAAAGTGTTGTATAGTATCTATCAAATCCAGCAAGTGCAATTGCATTATTTATTGTTTCAGTTTTTGCATCTCCATCCTCTACGATTGTTAGAGTTCCATCACTCTTTTTAACCAACGCACCATGAATTGTTAACTGATCTATTGCTACTTCAGGTCTGTATCCTGGAGAAATGTAATAAGTAGTATTTTTTGAAAGTTCCACTTTTACATCATATCTTCCATTTGGATAAAAAGTTACAACTTTTTTAACAACTACACCATTTAGATTTTGAGTAATTGTAATAGTTTGAGGTTTATCTTCAATTACAACTTTTGATTTATCTACACTTACATCCGTAGAAAAAGCAAGTTTATTTAGCTCTTCATCTTCAAATCTAATCTCAAGAGGCTTTGGAAACTCTTTTGCAACTAATTCTAAATGTTGACCTTTATCAGTGTTAAATTTATTTTGTTTTAAAATAAAACTACTAATTCTTCCAAGTGAGTCTATTTTTGCATCAAAATATTTTGATGAAATTTCAGCAACTGTTTTTGTTGTGGAAGTTATGTTTTTTGAAACGTTTTGAGTGTTTTTAGTAGTTTGTGTTTGAGTAGTTTTATTTTGTTCTACTTGCTGTGCTTTGATTTGTGGCTGTAATACAAAGTAATCATATGCTACAAAAAAAGCAAATGAAATTACCGTTGCTATTATTATTCTTCTTAAATTTCCACTATTATTCATTATACGCCTTTATTACGATATATTTGTCGTTTCCTTGTGGAATTAACCAATATTTTACTTTTTGTTTTTTTCCATACGTTGCTAAAAACTTTTTTTTAACTACCGGATAATCAATCCCGCCTTTAAATAATTGATTGCATCTAAGTATCCTAAAAAGCGACTTTACAGTAGCTTTAAAAAAGTTTTCAGTTTCATACTCCATAATCGCATATTCACTACAGGTTGGATAATACCTACAATTATTGCCTAAAGCCGGACTTATAAAATAGCGATAAAATTTAATAAATTTTACCGACAAGTTTTTTAATATCATCTTCTAGGCTTTGAAATTTAACATTTGAGATGTCAGTTTTTGGAATAAGGATAAATTCACCCGAATGAATATGCTCTTTTATCAAGTGCCTCATACGGCGTTTTATTTTGTTTCTAACTACCGCTTTTTTCGATATTTTCTTAGAAACTACAACCGCATATCTTTTTGATTCAGAGGAAAGATAAAAAAGTACAAAATATTGGCTATAAAATCTCTTTCCTCTTTTATAAAGTCTTTTTATCTCTTCACCGCTTAAACTGCTAATCTTTTTCTACCTTTAGCTCTTCTTCTTTTTAGAACTTTTCTTCCGTTTTTAGTTTTTAGTCTTGCTCTAAATCCGTGAGTTCTTTTTCTTCTGATTTTGCTTGGTTGGTATGTTCTTTTCATAAACATGCTCCTTTTTAAATTTTGTGTGGAATTTTACCAAAACATATTAGTATAATCCAAGTTTTCCATCTTTTCTTCTATAAATTACTCTTTTTTCACCACTTGTATCTTTAAATACCATAAAGTATAATCCCGAGTTTTTAAACTCTTCAATAGCTTCATCAATACTTAATGGTTTTTCAACATCAAGAGGCATTTCTACAATTTCGTCTTGTTCTACTTCTACTAGTAACTCATCAAGTTTATGTTTGTCTTTGTTTTTGTGGTTGTTTTTCTTATCATGATATCTTCTTAAAAGTTTTTCAAGTTTATCTTTTGACTTATCCAAAGCCGCATACATATCTTTATCTTTATAATGAACTACAGTTGTACCTTTTTCTGGAATATTCATAACTATTTCAACCGTAAAAAAGTCTCTTTTGTCTTTATCTACAATAACATCTGCATGCAAAATACCTAAATTATATTTTTCCACCTCATCGATTACTTTTTGGATATGGTCTTTCATAGCCTCAGTTAGTGTTACACCTCTTCCAACGATTGTTACGTTCATACTTCTCCTTTTTTCTTAAATTATATCACACCCTTATGGATTTTGTAGGGTAGTTCTAACTTTTCTAATATTAAAATCACTATTTTTTGACGTTACCGTAACATAAATCAAACACGTCATATTTGTATCGTTTGTATCTGCATACGAACAATCTGTATCACCGCTACTACATGAATTAGTAAAGTAATGAAATCTAACTTCAGCATTAAATTCATTACCAATATTCATATTTATTTTTTGGATTCTATTTCCATTAGTATTTGAAGAATTATACTCATGTCCCTGAATTGCCATAATTGCAAACTCAGTAGCTGCTCTAAGAGCTAATTGGGCTTTTGTATCCATAAAACTTCTTGCCATGTGTTTTGTAGAAGATGCTCCAAACTGCAAAATCATAACACCAACCATTGCCATAATAATAATGAAAATAAGTGTAAAAAGTAATGAAAAACTCTTTCTCAAAATACTACCTTTTCTTTACATATTGTTATTCTTTCACTTCCAGCTTTTACTTTTGGATCACTTATACATAAATAGAGTCTCATAATTCCATTTTGTTCTCTAAATCTAAACTGAGTTACATGACTTGCTAATAAAACTCCGCTATTATCTCTTCCATTAGTATAAATTTCACCTTTCCATGGAAAATAATTCATCCTCAAAGTTAAATTAAAATCATCCGTGCTTGCATTATAAACTGGCACTATTGCCATAGCAGTATTTATTAAATAAAATCCTTCATATACAATTGTGCTATTTGATTCAGTGATGGCTTTTATATTGGCAATTGTTTTATCATTGCCAACAATATAAGATTTTATTTCAAAAATGTTTTTAGCTGGTGAATTATA
>Ga0256843_1002857_pt1 | contig 12395 bp, 10 predicted proteins | sample AlvinellametaG_FD_191572 | JGI IMG/M metagenome (GOLD analysis project Ga0256843, IMG submission 191572) | Pompeii worm associated microbial communities from hydrothermal vent at the East Pacific Rise, Pacific Ocean - Alvinella | ecosystem: Host-associated > Annelida > Integument > Unclassified ... | reverse complement strand
GACATCTTCCACATTGGCATCACAGAGAGCACATTTACTGAGATAAAGTGTTTTATTGTATTTACTGTTTTTCTGTTTTTGCAGTTTTTTGATGTCACTGCCTGAGTGGTTCAGATTTTCTCTGATGGTCTGTGCTGTCTGAAGGAATGTTTTGTCCATATGGAGTGATTTCGCAAATTCCAGACCGTAAAGACTGTCTCCCTGACCCAGTTGAAGTACTCGGTTGTAAATAAGTGAGTCGCTGTTCTCATCATACTTGATCCCAAGGTGTAGAAAGATGAGATGTTTGAGATCTTTCAGTTGTGGAATATTTCCTAGTTGATGCAGGTGTGTTGCAAAGATAAAGGTCGACTTTAAGGAGATCAGTTTGAGTATGGCACTTGAGACAATAGCCAGTGCCGATTCTGTCTCGGTTCCTTGGCTGATCTCATCTCCTAGTACCAGAGAACGTTCATCTGCACGGTTGAAGATATTTTTAAGTTCAAGCATCTCAATGGCAAAAGTTGAAAGCCCTTTATAGAGATTGTCTTTGGAGACGATACGGGTGAATAGTTTATTGTAAAGTCCGAAACGAAGTTCAACTGCGGGGACAAAGAATCCTGCCTGTGCAAGGACAACAGAGAGACCGATACTTTTCATTAAAGAGGATTTCCCTGATGAGTTGATTCCGTATAGCAGTACACCATAGACATCTTCACCATTGCTGGCATTGAGGGTAATATGATTGTGTGAGGTTGTGTTATTCTCTCCAAGATATATATCGTTAGGGACATAGATACCTCTTTCATCATTGGCTTCAATAATGGGATGGCGGAGTCCTATCGCTTCATAAAAATTCCCATTTTCAATGATGGGGCGGGAGAGATTCATGCTTTTTGCACATTTGGCATTGGAGATGGCCACATCGATGTTGGCAATGAAAGAGATAAGTTTATCAAGAAGAAGAGAAAATCGGTTTTCCAGCATATCCAGACTTTCTGTGTATCGCTGTTTAACAAGAGAGACAATTTTCACCTGGGCGGTTTCATAAGAACGGGTGATCTCTTCAAAGAGCGGTGCTTGTACCTTTACGGCATTTTTGAGGTATTTATAATGAAAATCTTTGAAGAAATGATGCTGCTTGTCAATAGTGACAAAAGAATTCTTTAACTCTTTTTCAATGAGCGTGAAGCGGTTCTTTGTCAGGTTAAGATAGTAGCCTTCACTTTCCAGATAGCTTACCGTAGTATATTTTGTATCTCCCGTAAAAAGCTTCTCTTTATTGAAAAGGGCTTCAACATGTGCTGCTACCTTATCCATTTTGGCTACTTCACTCTTCTGCTTTTTGACAAGTGTATCAATAGCGGGATAGACACCGTTTTTGAAGATATTGTCATTGATTTGCTCCAGACGGAAACGTGCACAGAGATTGAGTTCAAAAGTCTCTTCAAGAACACTAAGCATCTCCTGGCTTTCATCATACAGGTTGCTGTCTATTTCAAGTGCATACTGTTGGGCATCTTCCAAAAGTCTGAGTACAGATTCCAGGGACATCGCAATATAGGTCAACTCTACCGGATGGAGTTTTTTTAGTTTAATACGTCTGGCAATACGTTCCAGATCATAGATATGTTTGAGATGGGTTTCAAAGCGGTCGATATTGGGGAGCAGTTTTTCTGTCAGGTTATAACGCTCCTCAAGCAAAGCTTTGTCACAAACAGGGTTGAGCAGTCTCTCTTTTAGCAGACGTTTTCCAAATGCGGTAGATGTTTTGTCTATGAGGTCAAGCAGTGTCATATCAGCAGGATCTCTTGAGATGACGGAGAGCTGCTCCATGGCATTGTTCCCGATATACATATAGCGGTTGTTTCCAAGGAACAAAGGGCGATTCATCTTTTCAATGATACTCTCATCATGTTCAATAATAAAGTCTATAAGAATGGCCAAAGATTCAGTGGTGTAAGGGTGCCGTTCAAGATCAAGATATTCGATAGCGGAGAGGAAAGAGTTGATCTCGAAGATACGTGTGAAGAGTTCATTTTGAAAAGTGATCTTGAAGCGCTTGGTGTTAATGTTATGGTGCAGTGAAGAGAGTTCAAGATAATGGATGAGCCATTCCCTGTTGATGGTTTTGCTTTCAAGGGTAATGATCACTTCGGAAGTGGAGTAGGTCTGAAGCAGGTTGAATGCCTCATCCAGTGCATAGGTCTTGTCGTCACGGGTGGAGTGTATCTCGTTACATATTGTTTTGCCCGTACTTACATCGATGGCAGCATAGCCGACAGAATAGATACCGTTGTTCTCATCGATCATCAATGAGACGATATTATTCTCACTGGGTTCGCTCAGGTAGTCAAAGTTGGTACCCGGAGAGATGATATTGGCTATATAGCGTTTGACATTGGGCATCTCCCCTTTTTGTTTTACAATGATGATCGTATATTTCTTGGTAGCGATAAGCCGGGAAAGGTAACGGTCAAGCGAGACAGCAGGTACTCCGGCAAGAAGAGGGTTGGAGACTGAGTTTTCCAAAATAGCTTTACTCTTTCGGGTCAGTTGAATATTGAGCAGTTCCGCGATCTCTTTGGCTTTACCGATCTTGAGATCATCGTTGTTCACCTCATAGGTTTCGAAAAAAGTACCGATCTCCATCAATACCAGTGCGTCTTTGCCGTATTTCTCTTCAAAATAACGTTGCAGGTCAAAATAGACTTCAGTCAGAAGTTTGTTTTTCTGGGAAAGTATCTTTGCTGCCTTGTCCACGAAGTGCCTTCTTTTTTTAATAGGGTAAATTCTATCACAAATAGGGTTATAAACTTCCTTTCATAAAGTTTTCAGACAATTTGGGTATAATATTGTCCCATTTTATGTCGTTAAGGATTAGAGTAAAAATTCTATACGAAATAAAAAATTCTACAGGGAGTAAGCATATGCCAAAAATGAAAAGCGTAAAAGGCGCTGTAAAGCGTTTTAAAGTGAAAAAAAGCGGCAAGATCAAAAGAGGGACTGCATACAGAAGTCACATTCTTTCAAAAGTTGACGGCAAAGGCCATAGACAGATGAGAAGTCCTAAACATGTTGATAAAGCGGATGCAAAGAACATCAAAGAGATGATTAACTAAGTATTGCTTAGTTAACAAACTATTTCCCCCGGTCAGGGGCAAGTTCAGACAGAGAGAATGTTTGACACCGATTCTTAAGATTTGAAAGAGATAAGGTAAAGGAAAACCATGAGAGTAAAAACTGGTGTTGTAAGACACAGACGTCACAAAAAACTATTAAAACAGGCAAGAGGGTTCTACAGTGGTAGAAGAAAACACTTCAGAAAAGCCAAAGAACAACTCGAGCGTTCATTAGTATATGCTTACAGAGATAGAAGACAGAAAAAGAGAGACTTCAGAAAACTTTGGATCGTTCGTATCAATGCAGCAGCAAGACTTAATGATTTAAACTATTCAAGATTTATGCACGGTCTTAAGCTTGCGAATATCGAACTTGACAGAAAAATTCTTGCTGATATGGCAATGAATGCACCTGAAAGCTTCACAAAAATTGCAGATGCTTCAAAAGCGGCATTGGCAAAATAAGTTATCTTAACTATCTTTTGAGGGGCTTTAGCTCCTCATCCCCACTCCCTTTAAATTTATTTCTCTATTTTTTAAAATGTGTTCCTGTTCATCAAGAGCATGATAATATATTTTGGGCTATTTTGTTACAATAGCATAAAAAACAGAGGTTTTTTATGCTGCCTTACCAGAGATTCCACACATTCAAAGAAGATTTCAGAGAACCTTTTGCCAGAGACAGAGACAGAGTATTGCATTGCAGCTCTTTTCGCAGACTTGAGTACAAAACCCAGGTTTTTTTGAATCATGAAGGAGATTACTTCCGAACACGCTTGACCCATTCTTTGGAGGTAAGTCAGATTGCACGCACCCTTTCAAGGATGTTGAAACTCAATGAAACACTTTCTGAAGTGATCGCACTTTCCCATGATCTTGGACATACGCCTTTTGGACATGTAGGAGGGGATGAATTGGACAGGCTCTTAAAAGAGGATGGCCACCTGCTTGGATTTGAACATAATTTTCAGTCATTTCGTGTTTTAACAAAGCTGGAGAAGCGTTACCGAGAATTTGACGGACTTAATTTGACATTTGCAACACTTGAAGGAGTTTTGAAACACTCCTACCCTTACAGAAAGCCTTTTCTCAAAGGATTGGATGAACGTTTTTCACTTGAGAAACATCCTTCTCTTGAAGCAATGGTTGTAGATCATGCCGATGAAATTGCCTATACTTCGCATGATATAGATGATGGTATCAAATATGGACTTATTAGTTTTGAAGACCTTTTACAAGATGAACTTTGTCTTTGTGTAGATAAAATGGTGCAGAAAGAAGGTGTAAAAAGAGAGGATAAACTCTACAGGCATCGCTTTGTAGCAGGACTTATCAAGCTGCTGGTAGAAGATTTTATTTCAAATTCAAAGGCGGGAGCAGAGGTATATCGTCAGGAAATGCCTATTTGTGCAAGATTGGAGGCAGAGGTACCTTTACCTGTAGGGTTCTCAAACGAGAGGGCTAGACAATTAAAGCGTTTGAAGAAACTTTTACTGAAGAAACTCTATAAACATCCTGCGATCGCTAGAAAAATGTATGCAGGAAAGCAGTGTATCAAAGGTCTTTATAGTGCATTGAAAGAAGATCAGGACCTTCTTCCTGAAAATCAAAAGACATTGCTTGATATCAGGAATGAAGAGAGGGTAATTGCAGACTATATTGCCGATATGACAGACCGATTTGCAATGAAAACCTATCATGAACTGTATGGATTGACATTGTAAATCAGAATAAAATTATTAACTTTTTATTTACTTATGAGAGTTAGTTGTATGGCTTATATGAGACTGTAAAAGCCCAATCTATCGTTATGATTTAGATAATTTCATATTAAATCATTTTAAATATCATTAATTTTTTGTTAATTTAAGGTTAGCCTTAAGGTTATTGTTTTAAACTGTATTTACATGTTTTTTGGACAAACCATAAAATCAAAGGAGTAAACATGAAAAAAATGATAACAATGTCGCTTGTAGCGGCTGCAACTACATTTGCGTTTGCATCAACAGCTGATGATATCGCAAACCTTCAGAAGCAAATTGATCAACTTAAAGCAAAAACAGGGAAGATCAATGCCCAGTCTGCAAATGACAATATCAAGTGGAGTGTAGATTTTAGAACAGCATATGACAATATCAACTATGACATGGCTGACGGTTCTTCCAGAAGCAACGATTCCCTCTTCAGTATGAGACTCTGGCTAAATATGGCCTATAATCCAGATGCACATAATATTTTTATGGGACAGCTTTCTATGAATAAAGCATTTGGTGCTGACTTTGGAACAAGCAGTGGAGATTTCAGGGCTTACAGTATGGGTGCAAACTTTGACTGGACTTCAAATGAAGCACTTTCTGACAATACACTTAAAGTAAGACAGGCATTTTGGTTATATCTTGGAGACAGTGCATTTGGTGCAAATATTCCTTGGACATTCTCTATTGGTAGAAGACCCTCAACAAACGGTTTCCTTGCAAACCTCAGAGAAGATGATGCGGCACAGTCTCCATTGGCACATGTTATCAATGTTGAATTTGACGGCTTGAGCTCCAAAGTAGATCTTTCAAATGTAACAGGTGTTCCGGGTATGTCTTTCAAGATTTGTCTTGGATATGGTTCAACCAATGCTGAACCAATGTTTGAAACACCTACATCATATGCAGAAGATCCAAATGCGCTTGATGATATTACATTGGGCGGATTTATTTTTGAGCCCTATAACGATGGTCAGTATATTGTAAAAACAACATGGTACAAAGCATTTGACCTTCCTGGAATGGATACGGTTCCTACACTTAGTGGTGATCCTACAAACCCTACTCTTTCTCTGTCTCCCTCTAACTTTAAACAATACGGAGATATGCAGGGTGCAGCTATTTCCGTATTGGTTGACGGCTTGACAGAAGACGGTTACTTTGAGGATGCAAAAGTATTTGGTTCATTTGCCTGGAGTAAGTCACAGCCGTATAGCGGAGAATCTATGCTTGGTTCAACACAGGATGAGACAGGTACTTCCTGGTGGGTCGGTACACAGTTGCCAGTACTTGAAGGTGGTGTATTTGGACTTGAATACAACCATGGTTCACAATATTGGAGACCATTCACATATGCTGAAGATACAATGATCGGTTCTAAAATTGCTGCACGTGGTGATGCATGGGAAGCATACTTTACCTATCAGATCAATGATGCATTGAGCCTTCAGGCAAGATATACAGATATTTCTTATGACTATACCGGAAGTAACGGCTTCTTTGGTAACTACTCCGGTTCAGCTATGAAGATTGATGACGTTAAAGCGGGTGCTGCTGCATTTACTGCTTTGGGTGGTACAATTAATCCTACTACCGGAGCAGCGGAAAACCTTGGTGTTGTCACTGGTGCGTTAATGGCACAAGGGATGGATCAGGCAACTGCTCAGAAAACTGCTGGAGAGATGGCTGGAGCAGCGATATTTGCTCCAAGTATTGTTGAAGCAGCTTCAGACTTTAGATTCTATATTAGATATAGATTCTAAGAAACTATGGAGAGACTTTGTCTCTTCATGTGTCATAGGTATACAAAGATAAACTAAAATTTCTTATTGTATGTAAAACTTTCTCTCTTCTTCTTACTTATTTTCAGTTCCTTTGATATAAAAAACCAATTCAACTGTTTAGATAATATATTTTTATTTTTATTTTTATGATTTTCTCATTTTTTTCGCTTATTTTGGATGCTTTATGTTTATCCATTTTGAATTAAAAGAAGTTCGGTTATAATAGTTACACACAATGAAAAATATACATTAAATATCCTCTGATAATGAAAACTTATTATAATTATAAGTAGTAAAAATTAGGGTGATATTGGCGTGTATGTTTGTCATGAAAACAGACAAAAAGGAATACAATGAAAAAATTTGTAACAGGCTTATTTGTGTTGTTATTGGTAACAACAGGGCTTATGGCTTCAATGGCTGATCAGGATGTAAGAGTTTGGCAGGCAGATAATGCAGATAAAAAAATTACACCTAAAACGGTAGAGGAAGCATTTAAAAAAGCCGGTTTTGTGATTGCTGCAAATAATGATATGAACTTCCCGTTTAAAAGAGATTTTAAAAAGACACATATGGATGTCTATAATCTTATGGTGGTGTTTAGAAAAGATACAGCACTGGCATTGGCAGAAAAATATCCTGATATCGGGCTTTTTACACCGCTTTCCATGTCTATCTATACTAGAAAAGGGGATACAACTATTTCTGTAGCAACGCTTAAGCCCGCAATTATGGCAAAAATGATGAAAATTCCTGCGGACAATCCTGAAATAGTAAAGCTTGGTCAAAAGATAGAAGAAGCATTAAAAGCAGCAATGCCAAAAGGAAAATTTATTGACCTTGGGTACAAAAGCAAGAAAGCCAAAGAGGATGTGATTACACGTATTTCATTTGAGCAGCAAGGTGATGACTGGGAAGATGCCAAAGATGATTTTGAAACAGCATTTGAAGAAAAGCTCGCACCAAATGGTTTTGTCATGGCTGGATTTACAGATTTGAACTATGACTTTGATGAGCATGACAAAGAGTGGTATCTGTTTTATGATGTGTACTCAATTTGTAAAATTTCAGTGATCTATGAAGTATCAAAACTTCACCCGGAAGCTGGTGCATTTGCACCATGTTCTGCATATAAGTATCAGAAAAAAGGTGAAAAAACAATTCATATGGCATTCCCGAATGTCTATAAATGGATTGCATCACTAGATATTACGGATAAAGCATCTATTGATACATTAGTGGATGCCCAGAAAAAGTTTGAAAAAATGCTTCAGGAACTGAAAGAGGGAAAATAAACCTCTATCAGTTTTTCTTCTTAATCCACCTGCCTTTTGCAGCAGGTGGTCTTTTCTTTTCTCTCTCCTTTTTATCGGTCAAAAATTGATATTGTAATAATGTGATGAATAGAAAGAAAATTTAAAAAGTACACTAAGCTTTTAGTGTGTCTCAAGGTAGATATTGTTCCCTACAGAGATTTCTCCATTTTTGATGGTTTTTGCAAAAATACCTCTATCATGTTTTAAAAGTTTTGGAATGCGTCTGTCATGAACAGCCAGATGTTTGCACAGAGTACAATTTTGGGTAATTTCAAGCAGGACTTCACCTACCTGAAGCTTTGTTCCCATTGGAAGATGATATGGGTTGAAGTCTATAAGGAGATTTTCTCCCAGTGTACCATAGGGGATATGGATATTATGGCTTTTGAGAAGTTCGTAGCTTGCAATGGATGTAATAAGTATGGCCCGTTCAATATCTTTATGATAGTGTTTGTCCAGGATGATCCCTTTTTCATCAAGTTCAATACAGTTTTTTTCTATGGTTTGAGATGTCTCTTGGTCCGAAATAAAGAGGGATAAGACATTACCTGCATGTTGCATGAGTTTCTTCCTTAGATTGATAATTGGATGCATTCTAGCATAATAATATTAGGTGAGCGTTAACAGATATTTTGTTAATACTGAGGTAATACTACTCGATTATACTTCCGTGCCAATTGATGTTTAGAACATATATTATATTGATTAGTTTAACATATTATTTTGATTAAGTATCGTAAAATATAATAATTTGTATAGATATGGCAAATATATTACAATAGATGATAATATTTCTTGTTCTTCTTGACATTTTAATTTATTTTCTAATACAATCAAAGGCAATAGTGACTCTGCTATATTTCCAAAAGAGAGCATAACTATAAAAATAAGGAGGAATGATGAGTAAGATAACAAATGTTTCTAGTGAAGCTAACAGTATGTCTGATACGGCTATAGAGCCGGGCAGAAGAGACTTCTTTAGAAAAACAGCAGCTTATTCAGTAAGTGCACTGGCAGCAGCAAGTGTCATGGCACCTGTAAAAGTGGATGCAAATGAGCATAAAGGCAAGAAGGGTGATCCTGCAATCCTTGAAGAACAAAAATGGGGTACAAGTTTTGGTTTCCCTGTCACGCATAACCTTTATGGTCAGCCCTCTCCATATGAACATAATGTTACAAGAAGAAATACAAAACTGCTTTCTTCAGGTAACTGGTATGCATCTATTGCCATGTGCCCTGTACAGGACATGAATGGTATTATTACACCAAACGGTCTTTTCTTCAGCCGTTCTCATGGTGGTACGGCAGAGATTGATCCAAATGAACACAGACTGATGATTCACGGGTTGGTTGAAAAGCCGATTGTCCTTACTATGGATGAACTGAAGCGTTATCCGAGTGTAAGCAGAATTCACTTCATCGAGTGTCCTGCAAATGGCGGACCGGAGTGGAGAGGACCTCAGTTCCCTGCATTGCAGTTTGCCAAAGGGATGATGTCTTGTGCTGAATGGACAGGTGTTTATATTAAAGATATTCTTAAAGACCTCGGGCTTAAAAAAGAGGCACTTTGGATGTTGGCAGAAGGTGTTGACAACTCTCATATGGGTAGAACTGTGCCCATTGACAAAGTTCTCGATGATGCTATGATTGTATGGGGGCAAAATGGTGAAGCACTCAGACCTGAACAGGGATATCCTATTAGACTGCTTGTTCCGGGTTGGGAAGGTAACCTTTGTGTGAAATGGCTTGGCCGTCTTGAGTTTGGAAAAGATCCTTTCTATGCAAAAGAAGAGACAGCAAAATATACAGCACTTAAACCAAGTGGTAAAGCGATTCAGCATTTTTATGCAAACGAAGTAAACTCTGTAATTACCTCACCGTGCCATGAGAAACCGTGGACAGCACTTAAAAAAGGTGAAATGGTAGAGATTGAAGGTCTTGCCTGGTCCGGTATGGGTACGATTGAAGGTGTTGATATCTCCTTTGACGGCGGTAAGAACTGGGTTGAAGCAAGCCTTAAAGGTTTGGTATTGCCAAAAGCATGGACAAGATTCAGCTTTATCTATAAATATGAAGGAAAACCGCTACTCCTTTCAAGCCGTGCAAGAGATGATGCCGGACATATTCAGCCAACGGTTAAACATGAGAGAGAGGTAATGGGAGTCGAGTCTGTTTATCACAGAAACGGTGTCTTTACCTGGGAAGTAACAGAGAAAGGGGAGGTGAACAATGTTCAAGTCTTATCATAAATTATTTTTGTCAGCAGCAGTGATTGCAACTGTGGCAACATCTGCAATGGCGGGTGATACAGGTGGTTCACGTACTTATGCAAATGGTAAAAAAGTAATTGACGGTGGTGCAACATATCCTGTAAAAAACGGGAAAACTTCTGCTTATTTTGTAAACGAGAAAGCCGGGAAAACAAAATTTTCCAAAGGTAGAATTGCAACAAAAGATGAGATTGCAGCCTGGAATATTGATGTTATGCCTGACGGTACAGGTCTTCCTGAAGGGAAAGGTTCTGTAGAAGAGGGTGACGAGATATATGAAGAAAAATGTGCTGCCTGTCACTTTGACTTCGGTACGGGTGGTGCAGGTTACCCTGCGCTTCAAAAAGGAAATGCCTATGAAGGGCAGAAGTCATTGACCAATCAGAGAGTTGATGGTAATGATGAAGGTCCTATCCGTGTATTTGGAACCTATTGGCCAAGAGCAAGTACGCTTTGGTGGTATATTAAAACAGGTATGCCTCATCCTCATCCAATGTCTTTGACTACAGATGAAGTATATGCACTGTGTGCCTATATTATTTCAATCAATGAATTGAAAATTGATGGCGAAGAGCTGGATGACGATTATGTGCTTGACAGAACAAAGTTCCTTAAACTGGTTATGCCGAACAAAGACGGGTTTGTACCGAAAATCGATGGTCCTCAGGGTGTTGAAAATGCAAGAAAGTATTTCAATGACTTCAAGAATTATGGTAACGGTACAAGATGTATGAAGAACTGTTTTGACGGAAAACCTGAGCTTGCAAGAATTTCAGGAAACGGGATCAGTGACTATCAGCCTCCAATTTCCGAGAAGAAAGATCTTCCTCCGAAAAAAGAAGGTGCTGAAGCATCTCCAGGGAAAAAAGCCTATGAGGCATCATGTGCAGTATGTCATGCAACAGATGCCATGGGTGCTCCTGAAGTGGGCAATAAAAAAGCTTGGGCTGCGGTACTTGAAAAAGGTATCGATAAAGTGTACCACAACGCTATTCACGGTATCAACGGTATGCCTCCAAAAGGCGGTACTTCGCTGCCTGATGATGAAATCAAGCAGATTGTAGACTATATGGTCGGTGCAAGCAAGTAAGTGGTACACATTTACTTCACAATAAATTTGATATAATAGCAAAAGGTATAAAAGCCTTTTGCTTCATAGTAAATCTATATTTAAGGAAACAACATGAACAGAAGAAAATTTTTAGGGTTGGGTGTAATGGCTGTAGCTGCAATACCCGCAACTTTGAGTGCACTGAGCACAATTGACTTTAGAGCGACAAAACCGGCTACATGGACGGCGCATAAAGTAGATGAAGCGATCAAGGCACTTTATGGTGATATTAAGCCTGAAGACAAAGGTGTAAAGGTAAAAGCACCAAAGGTGGCAAGTAACGGTGGTGCGATTCCTGTTACTGTAAAGTCTGATATTCCTGCAAAATCTGTAGCTGTATTCCAGGATGCAAACCCTGAAGCAACTGTATGTGTATTCAACTGTGACAAAGACTCCATTATTGATTATATGTTTAAGATCAAGATGAAAACTTCGGGTACAATTACTGCTATCGTTGAAGGTCAGGATGGTAAGTTCTATAAGGGTGCCATTACTATTGAAGTTGCTAAAGGTGGTTGTGAAGGTTAATTAGCTTTTCACAATATTTGAAATAAAAGTAAAGATAAAGGAATATCATGGGTAATATGAAAATTAAAGCAAAATTAAAAGGTGATATCGTAGGCGTAAAAGCAATGGCTAAACATGACATGCTTACTTACGATCAGGCAAAGAAAAAAGGTAAAGAAGCAAACTTCATTACACATATCACTGCAAAAGTAGGTGACAGAGTCGTTTATGATGTCTCTACAAGTCAGTTCTGGTCAAAAAATCCGCAATTTAAATTTAAATTTAAAGGTGGGAAAAAGGGAGAAAAGGTAACGATTACCTGGACAGACCTTTCTGGAAAAACAGTTACAGAGAGTAAAAAGATTAAATAATCTTTTTCTCTGTTTTGTCGGAATTTTCCGGCAAAGCCGAATAGTCTAAATTCTTAAAAAAAGGGTTTAGACTATTTGACTTATATTGAACCAGTAGATGACTACTCGGGTTAATGTTTCCTCTTTTCTTTGTTTAAAATGTTTTTGTAAGTCAAACCCCTCTTTGCCGTATCCTTCTTTG
>Ga0256843_1002856_pt1 | contig 12399 bp, 15 predicted proteins | sample AlvinellametaG_FD_191572 | JGI IMG/M metagenome (GOLD analysis project Ga0256843, IMG submission 191572) | Pompeii worm associated microbial communities from hydrothermal vent at the East Pacific Rise, Pacific Ocean - Alvinella | ecosystem: Host-associated > Annelida > Integument > Unclassified ... | reverse complement strand
ATTAAAAATCCCGACAAAATTTCGGAACGCTCCAATAAAGCATTTCAAACAGCTTATCATAAGCTATACGAATTGTATAAAGTACAAAAGTTTGACTCATTGCTTAATTTATCCGAACCTATGTTGCGCAAATTTAGTTTTCATCCCGAATTGGGCAAAGTAGAGTTATTGCGAGCTACCACCTTGGCAAAAACAGAAGGTGTAGCCGTTTACGAAAAAGCCTTGGAAGATATCATTATTAAATATCCAAAAAGCAAGTATGAAGAAGAAGCAAAAAAACGAATGACTTTGGCAAAGAAATATAATAAAATGGTTTATACTACTGCCAAAAGCAATTCATATAAAGTAGTTATTCCATTTGATATTTTTTCATCCCAATCCGATGCCTATATTGATTGTATCAAACAGGTTTTGGCTGAAAATAAAAGTGAGCATTTGAAAATTTCGAAAGATCCTTTCACCAGAAAACAGTCATTTGTTGTAGTTCATAACTTTTTGAGTGAAGAATCGGCAAAATATTTAACATCTTTATTGGCTAAAACATCTTGTCGGGCTGATAATAATTTTGTAATTTCGTCGGACAATTATAAAATGCTTCAATTAACTAAAAAATTGAAGGAGTACAAAGCGTTTATCAACAAATAAAATACAAGTTATGTTTGCAGAAAAAAAGAAAAGTGCCGGCGATTTATCTAAATTACCAAATCATCTAGGCTTATCGACCAAAATTAAAGGAGATATTAATTCGGAAGAAGATTTTAGAATTGACGGATTTTTTGAAGGAAACCTAACAACAACAGCCAAAATTGTTCTTGGAGAAAAGGGTGTTTTAAAAGGCAATATAAAATGTGCCAATGCCGAAGTTTTAGGTAAAATATCGGGTGATTTGGTTGTGCAAAACCTTTTAAGTATTAAAGCTTCTGCTTCTATAGACGGAACAGTAACTACAGGCAAGTTGGCTATTGAACCCAATGCTTTCTTCAATGCAACATGCACGATGAAAAGCGCTTCAAATAAGGCTGATGGCGTCAAAAAATAGTTTCGATAAGCGTAAATTTTTGCAATTTACATCGATACCCTTCGAAATGTTCATTATCATTTTTGGAGGCTACAAGTTAGGTGCTTGGCTTGATGAAAAAAATCCGAATGATATGGCATTATACACCCTTATTTTTTCTTTAGTGGGTGTGTTTACATCGATGGGGTATATTATTTGGCGCGTTAGAAAAATAACAAAATAATACGATTTGAAAAGAATACCGGTTGCTTCATTAATAATCCTTCCATTTTTTTATTTTACCAATCAATTACATCTATACTTAATAGATGTATTTGCTGTGTCTGACATCGATTTTTCAAATAACTTCTTTCAATTTATCAGTCTTTTATCAATAACAATGTTGTCAAATTTAATTATTTTTCAACTATTAAAACCCAAAATAGTTGGTTTTGTGTTTTTAGCTTGGAGCATGCTTAAAATTATGCTGGTTATGGCATATTTTGTATTTTTTGTCATGAAAAAAGATGTGCAATTAGCCCATGGTACCATTTATGAACTAGTTACGATATATATGGTTTACTTATTTTTTGAAGTCGTTTTTGGCATATTTTTAATCAAAGAAAAAGCGCCGAAAACATCCGACGCTTCTTAAAATATATATTTTTCCTCTTATCTTTTCAAACTAAAATGTCCTTTGTAAATTTTTCCGGTTTGTAAAATTAACGAAAACCAATAATCGTCAGCCGGAACAATATTACTATTAAAAGTACCATCCCAATATTGGTCAAGTGAAGTACTCATTCTTTTTAAAATTTTACCATATCTGTCATAAATAGTAATACTTGCATCAGGTGTATTTTCAGCATTTCCTATACGCCAAGCATCGTTATATCCATCGCCGTTAGGTGTAAAAAAATGTGGAAACACTAGATTGGTAACATGTACCGGCGGAAAATCGTAAATACAACCGTTACTGTCTTTTACATAAACCACGTAATCAGCATCAGGAAGATTTGAAAAATGATTTGATGATTGAAAATTAATACCATCTAACGAATATTCATACGATGGCAAACCACCCGATGCCACGATATCCAATTCTCCATAAAATATAGGCGTACTAACCACCGTTACGGGTGATAAAATCTCAACATGTATATCATCTGAAACAGTACAAGTGCCACGGACAATAGTCAATGTAATATCATAACTACCCGTTCCATTAATGGTAAGCGTATCTGTAGTATTCGCATCTGTTACACCGTTTACCTCCCATGTGTAAGTATCAGCATTTGTGATATTTGAAGTAATAGTTGCCGTATTATAAGGACAAACAATTTGGTCATTACCCAGGTTTAGCTCGGGATATTCATCAAAAGTTACTATAATTTCATCAGTGCCTACACAGCCAATAGTATTGGTTACAGCTGCTGAGTATGTGCCTGTTTCGGTAACATCTAAAGTGCTATTTGTAGCTCCCGAAATTGGCGTGCCGTCTTTTGACCATTGATAAGTTTCATTTCCCGAAAGATTTGAGACATTAGCAGTTAATGTTTCTGTATTGCCTTCACATGTATGAAAATCGGCGCCAACATCAACAATTGGTGTTGGTTCAGTAACGATAACAATTTCATCGGTTGTGCTACATACCCCAATAGACACTTCGACAGAATAGGTTCCGGGGGTAGTCACATCAAGTGTTGCATTGGTTGCGCCGGGTATAGGTGTGCCACTTTCGCTCCATTGATAAGCAGTAGCATTAGCAACAGTACCGTCAAGTGTAGTAGTAACATTATCACAAACCGACAAATCGGGACCTAAATCTACATCATCATGTGCCCCGTCAAAAAATACCGTAACGGTATCATTTAAAGTGTAAGGTGTTCCGTCCGGAGCAACAAAATCTAACTGACAACGATAAGTAGTATCGGCTGTTACACATACATTTATACTATCACCTGTACCTACTTGAACTCCGGTTGTGTTATCAAACCAAGTAGTTGTATGCGGATAAATGGCACTTGCCGGTGTCCCCGGAGAAAAACGCCAAAGTTCTTCATTATTAACACCCCAAACACTAGTATTTCTACCAGGTGGTACATATGCAACAGTGCCATCTTGGTTGGTTATACCAATAGTAGCTAAACCGTCGTTCCAGGTTCTACAAATATCCTTACGGGTTATTTGTATATCGATAACATTAGTTGTTTCGTATAAAAGAATACGTTGAGTAGTACGCATTTGTGTACAGCTAAAATGCGCAACGCTGTTAAAATTAATCACAAAAATTCGTTGTGGTGCTGTACCCGAAACATAGTATTCTATTGTACCTCCGGAAGAAATCAATAAATCATGCCAAGCACCGTAAATGGTGTTTCTAAATAAGTTAGCATTAGGCAAAACATCAGTTGTTGCCATTTGCCATCTACAATACCCGTTTGGTTGCTGAACAAGCGGAGTAGTGCGATTAGTATCAAATGATACAACACCATTATCGCCAATAAGTAATTGATTGTATGGCTGATTGAAATAAACAAAATCAAAAGGTAAATTGATAATATCAGACCATTGATCGTCCCTTACAATACTTGTAGGTGTTCCTCCGGTTACAGGAGGCAGCGGACAGGGCGTAGTGTTTCCAATAGTATAGGTAGCACTCGGAACATTAAATCCGGGCATAAAACTAGCTTCCAGTGTTGTACAATTATTCAAACAATTAACCGTAACATCATCTCCTGCATCTAGCAAAGAACATTGTTGCGCTTGTGTGCTAAAAAAAGATAGCACTATAATAAAACTTAAAAATAATTTTTTCATTATGACTAATTAAATTTTGTATGTGTGTTAATCTACAAATGTATTTATAATTATCTATATTTGCACAAAATGCTTGTTAAAAAAGGGCACAAATAAAAAATTATAAATTTTTATGGATTTTTATTACGATATCAATAATGGTTTAGAAGTTGGTTGCGATGAAGCCGGTCGTGGTTGTTTGGCAGGCCCGGTAGTTGCCGCTGCGGTAATTTTTGACAAGAATTACAAGAACTTACAAATAAACGACAGCAAACAGCTCAACGAAAAAAAAAGAGAAGAACTAAGAAAACTCATAGAAAACGAAGCGCTAGCTTGGGCAGTTGCTTTTGTAGATCATCAAGAAATTGATCAAATCAACATTTTAAATGCTTCAATTTTGGCCATGCATAGAGCTATTGAAAAATTAACGGTGCGGCCTGATTTTATTTTAGTCGATGGCAATCGTTTTAAAAATTATAAAGACATACCACATAAAACTGTTGTTAAAGGAGATAGCAAATATCTGAGTATTGCGGCAGCATCTATTTTAGCCAAAACACATCGCGATGAATTTATGCAAAAACTTGATAAGGAATATCCCGGGTATGATTGGAAAAATAATAAAGGTTATCCAACAAAAAAGCATCGCGAAGGCATCAAAAAACATGGTGTAACACCCTATCATCGTATGACTTTTAATTTATTGCCACCTGTGCAAACTAAAATGGATTTGTAATCGTTATAAAATTGTATCTTTGTAGTTACGTTGAGTTGTTTTATGAAAAATACGAAATTTACATATTTTATTCTTTTTGTTTTCTTTTTTGGAATACAAAATATGCTTGCGCAAACCAAAAAACAGCGAGCATTAGAAAAGCAAAGAATCGAACTACAAAGACAAATAGATCAAATTAATCAGCAATTAGATGCCTCGCGTTCTAACAAAAATGCTGCCCTTGATGTGTATGAACAAATCAAACGAAAAATTGCCATTAGACGACAGCTCATCTCTAATCTACGAAGAGAAATTAATGGCATTTCACATCAAATCAATAAGACAGAAAAACAAATTGCAAAACTCAGCAAAGAAATTGCCCAATTAAAAAAGAGTTATGCCAAGATGGTCAGACAGTCATATAATAGTCGATCGCGCGAGAGTAAATTGTATTTTCTGTTTTCTTCAGAAGGTTTTTATCAAGCTTTTAAACGCATGCAATATATGAAGCAATATAATCGCTATCGCAAAAAGCAGGGAGAAGAAATATTGCAAAAAAAAGATGAACAAGTACTTTTAAAAGTTTCTTTGGAAAAAAACAGACAATCTAAAAGAAAATTATACAAAAACTATAAAAAAGAAGCTGCCAAAATAAAAAAGGAGCAAGAAAAGCAACAAACAGTTATTGCTGAGTTAAAAAAGCAAGAAAGGCATTACATTAAACAGATAAAAGCCAAACAAAAACAACAGGCAAAAATTGACAAACAAATTGAAGATTTGATAAAAAAAGCCATTGTAAAGTCGAATAGAAAAGTTAAAAAATCGAATAGAAAAGCAGATAAATTCTTTTTAACTCCCGAAGGGCGTAAATTGGCAAATAGTTTTTCATCAAATAGAGGTGCTTTGCCTTGGCCGGTCAAAAAAGCTTACATTTCTCGTAAATTCGGTAAAGGACACCACGAAATTTATAAAAACATTCCAATTACCAGTTCGGGTATTCATTTGTCTACTGTAAAAGGGAGTAAAGCAAGAGCTGTTTTTAATGGTACAGTACTGCAAATACAAGTTGTTCCCGGTGGTAATAGCAGTGTGTTCATCAAACACGGTAACTATTTAACCATTTATGGCAATTTGATAAATGTAACCGTAACACCCGGACAAAAAGTTAAAACCCGTCAGGTAATTGGTACCGTTGCTACTGATCCGTTATCGCATAAAACGGAGCTGAAATTCAAAATTTATAAAAATACGACTAAATTGAATCCTGAAAAGTGGTTGCAAAAACGGTAAGCTAATTAGTTTTCTATTTAACATAACCGGTACTTTGATACATATTACACTAAGGTGGCTGAGTGGTTTCTCGTGAGGTACGAACGAGAAATTGTACCGAAGCCCCGACTTATTACCATAAATAGAATCTTATATAACTTGTTATGGTTCAAAAAATTTCTTATTTAATTCATCTAAAATATCAACCAAATATCAATTTTCTTGTGTAAAAAATTATGTACATTTGCCAAAACATAAAATTATCAAAACAAAATGGCACAAGATTTATTCAAACATCCCGATCATTATTTGTTAGACGAATTGTTTTCGGACGAAAATAAACTAGTAAGAGACGCCGCTCGCGAATGGGTAAAACGTGAAGTTAGTCCTATTATTGAAGAATATGCGCAAAAAGCCGAATTTCCCAAACATTTAATCAATGGTTTAGGCGAAATAGGTGCTTTTGGTCCTTTTATTCCCGAGGAATATGGAGGTCCCGGGCTAGACTATATGGCTTATGGTATATTAATGCAAGAATTAGAACGTGGCGACTCCGGTATCCGTTCAACTTCATCTGTACAATCATCATTGGTGATGTATCCTATTTGGAAATATGGCTCAGAAGAACAAAAGCAAAAATACTTACCTAAATTAGCTACCGGTGAAATTATGGGTTGTTTCGGATTGACCGAACCTAACCATGGATCAAATCCGGGTGGCATGGAAAGCAAGTTTGTTGACAAAGGCGACCATTATTTATTAAATGGTGCAAAAATGTGGATATCAAATGCCCCATTTGCAGATATTGCTGTGGTTTGGGCAAAAAATGAAGCAGGACGTATCAAAGGATTGATAGTTGAACGTGGTATGGAAGGTTTTTCAACCCCCGAAACACATAACAAATGGTCATTACGTACTTCGGCAACTGGCGAATTAATTTTTCAAGATGTAAAAGTACCCAAAGAAAATTTATTACCCGAAGCAGACGGACTAAGAGGTCCTTTGAGTTGTTTAGATTCTGCTCGCTACGGAATTGCATGGGGAACACTAGGCGCTGCTATGGATGCTTATGATACAGCCAAAAGATACGCTTTGGAAAGAACACAGTTTGGTAAACCTATTGGTGCTTTTCAATTACAACAAAAAAAGTTGGCCGAAATGCTAACCGAAATTACCAAAGCACAATTGCTAACATGGCGATTAGGTGTGTTGCGCAACGAAGGAAAAGCGACCTCAGCTCAAATATCAATGGCAAAACGAAACAATGCCGATATGGCACTCAAAATCATGCGCGAAGCACGTCAAATGCTAGGAGCTATGGGTATTACAGGTGAATACCCGATTATGCGTCATATGATGAACTTAGAATCTGTAATAACATACGAAGGTACACACGATATTCATTTATTGATTACAGGAATGGAAATTACCGGTATACCGGCTTTTAAATAAAAATTAACAATATATTACCGTAGTAAAGACCTTGCATGCAAGGTCTTTATATTTGCGGCAAAAACACACAAATTATGAACGAGAATATAGTAGAATGGGTAGGTTACTTTGCAATGGTAACCCTGATGGTTTCATTTTTAATGAAAGATATCAAAAATTTAAGATACATAAATACAGTAGGTTGTATATCATTTGTAGTATATGGAATTTTGTTAGGGTCATACCCTGTTATCATAACCAATGCATTTATTGCATTGGTTAATATGTATTATTTATTTATAAAGAAGGATTAATTACAACATTTATAAAAAATTAAAAGCCTGATAATGAAATTATCAGGCTTTATTTTTTATTTAAAAAGTTTTAAATTAATATCGATAAAATGATTTAATCATAAGGAAAAATAAGTAAATTATGTTTGCCAATCCAAAAGCAATTATTAATTGCCCTAATAGTATAATGTAGTGTGGAATGGTAAGTTTGATAACACGTCTTTCATTTTTAGGGTTTTCTTTATTTCCAGTAATCAAGTAAATTCCATTTTTAATAATTTGCCAAAAGGCAGTCAAAAAAGGAATGTTTTCAAAATATTTTTTAGGTTCATAATCTTCTTTTATAAATGTAAACATATCTTTTAAGTATACCATAAAACTTTGATGTTTGACAAACAATAAACCAATAACAATGTAAAAAGTACTGATAAATATACCTGAAAATAATTTAAGAATGGCTAGGATTTCGAGTCGCATGGGTTGAATTTTTAGGATTAAACAAATATACTGAATTTATATCAATTAGATACTATCCACAAAAGTGTGTAAAGTAAGTTTTTATTATTTTTTAATGTAAAAAAAAATAAATAAAAATGAACTAAACTTGAGTTTCTGTGATTTTTAGTAAACCCCATTTACAAATTAAATAATGCATTTAGTTTTTTAATTTGTTCGGGTTGTCCCAAGACGATAATGGCAGAGCCTTCTTTGAGTACCGTATCGGCGGGTGGATTGATAATGTATTTATTGTCCTTGGTTTTAAACCCAATGATAGAACAGCCTGTTTGTTGACGTAAATTTAGGTTGGCAATGGTTTTTTCTTGATATTTTTCGGGTAAATCATTAAAATGAATTTCTTCCAAATTGGTTTTATGACTGACTTCTTCCATAGACAAGGCATTGATAAACTCGACCAAATCGGGGGTTACTACCAACGATGCCATATAGTCGCCACCAATTACTTCGGGCATAATGGTTCGGTTGGCGCCTGCCAATTTCATTTTATGCGATGTTTTGGCGTTTGAGGCACGCGATACAATTTTTAAATCTTTGTTCATTTGACGTGCCGATAACACCACAAACAAGTTATCGGCATCGGTGTGCATGGTAGTCATCAAGCTATCGGCATTTTTGATACCTGCATCGAGCAAAATCTCATCTTTGGTAGCATCGCCTTCAATAAATATGATATTATCGTAATCAATAATGTCATCTTTTTCAGGTTTTTCTACATCAATAACAACCACTTTACGGTTATAATTATGCAATTTTTTGACAGCTTGTTTGCCGGTGCGTCCATAACCGACAATAATTACGTGATTGCTATATTTTTTGATTCTATTTTTCATACGTTTATCGATTATTCGTTTAAAAATATTTTCGCCTACTACATATTCTGTAATGACTGTAATGGCATAACCGTATATTACAATACTTGACAGAATGAGTATAATGGTAATGATTTTTCCGGTGTTATCAAGCGGTAATACTTCGCCAAAACCTACGGTTGTAACGGTGATGATAGTCATATATACTGCATCGACCCAACCATAATCCTGCGAAAAATGATAGCCAAAAGTACCAAACAATACTAATGAAATAAATAGCAGTGCGGCAATAATTAAGTCGTTTCTAAAATGTTTTATCATAAGTCAAATACTGATACGGTCGTTTTGGGTAATTATATTTATTGTTTTTGGTAATAACACTATTTTATAAATAGAAATTGTATTAAGAAAATAACGCATTCAATTCGTTTATCATTAATTCGTAGTAACTATATTTATCATAAATGTCTTGTTTAATCACAGAGTTTATAAATAGGTTATTTTCTTCTTTATATTTTAAAAACATTCTATTATTTCTATTTTCTTTTGAGTATTTAACATTAGCTATTCTGTCGCATATTTTTACAAATGAAGCATAAGGAGTATTTTGTATTCCTAAATAATATTTTTCGTTCGCACGTTCTTTTCTTGTTTTTCCCTTTTCGTTTGTAACGGCATAAACCAAATCAGCAACAAACTCATTAGTTTGTGATTTTACATCGTTATAAGTTTCTCGTGCATCTTCTATAATATCGTGCAACCAACAAGCGGAAAGTACTTCATCACGTTTATCTTTAGGTATTAAGTGTATATATTTTTTTGCAACATCTACAACCATTTTTAAATGATATGAGTAAGGTTTATCATCATAATAATGATTAACTAATTTGTGTTGTTGTATGGCATATAATCTTGATTTTTCTAACATATTTTGTCTTTTTGTTATAAGTTAATTTTTTTGTACGATTTTTTGTTAATACATATTTAAACAAAATATAAATTGTATGAGCATAAATAATAATACTCAGCAATATAAGCAAAATGGTGATAAGTTTATCTGTATCATCTATGTGCGAGAAATCACCAAAACCTATGGTTGTAATGGTTATTAAGGTTAAATAAATGGCATTTTCCCAAGCATAACCTTGTAAATAGTGATATCCTAATATACCGGCAATTACTAAGGATATAAATAACAACACTGTAATAATAATGTCGTTTCTAAAATGTTTTATCATAAGTCAAATACCGATGGGCGTTTTTGAAAGAAAAAATCTTTAATGCGTAAGGCAAAAGCCATCATTATGTACAATATAAATGACAAGCCTAATGTGGCAAACGATACGTAAATAAAAAACAAACGTACATTGCTTACCTGAATGCCAAATTTGTCGCTGATGCGTGAGGCAACGTTAAAGCCGTGTTTGGCAAAAAAATATTTAATTTTTTCAATTCTCATTTAATTTTGTTTTGAGTATAAAATGGGCAATATCACAACTTAAACACTTCTTTTTGGTACAATAATTTTCGTTTAAATGTAAAATTGCTTGTGTATCTAAGGCATTTTTTGCCAAAACATTTACCTTTTGGAAAGTAGCAATTACCCTGTTTTTTTCGGGTTTAATACTTTCCATCAAAGCGACTATTTCATCTTCATCATATATATCAAACTGCTTTTGATAAGCAAATTTGATGGGTACAATTACATTTATCAAGATAATATCGACAAAACTACTACCAAAAGTTTTCTTTCGTTTTTTGGTTACTTTATCAAAATTGTAATGCGTATCCCAATATGTTCCTGCTGTTATTTCCAAATATTTCGATACCTCTTCGGCTTTTTCAATACTGATAAGCTTATCAAATAAAAAATTATTTTGATGATACAGCTGTGCAAATTGTGCCAACCGGATAGTAGGAAAATTTAAAGGACGTAGCCTGTTAAACTTAATTACTTTATCAGGTAATACTTCTAATTGATGTTTTTGCTGTAAAAAAATAAATTCTTGTTGCAATTTTTGGTAATAACTATCGCTTTTTTCTTCTTTTAAAAAACCACTAACTCCAAAAAGCAAAGCTTCGAGCTGAATAATACTATTTCTGTATTTGGTAAAAACCTTGTAGGGCAAAAATTGTGCTAGCAAATCAAAAGCATCTTTGTTTACAGCCCCGCCAAAATATTTTAATAGTGTTTCATATAAAACCTGATCCCAATTGTTATCTGTACGGTTTAACAAACTTTTTACAATACTGTATTTGTAATGTAATCTTTCGAAAAAAAGTTTGTATTTATAGTGTATAATCGTAAATCTGTCTACAACATGCAGATCGTTTTGACAACGAATAATTGCTTTGTTTTTGATGAGCTTACTATAATTTCTTACCAAATTTTTAAACACAAATTTTGACAACACCAAAGTGGGAATTTGTATGCTGTTGGAATTGTAAATTGGCATATTATCGTCATAAACTATATGTAAAATGACATTGTCATAAGCTACGTCTTTCTCGTGATTATGTGCATACCAATCTGAGGAACGCTTGTGTATTTCAACGTTTCCTGCCCATAAAATATCACCAATCATTATTTTAGCATTTAAAAAGTCGGGACCTGCATTGGAATTTCTAAACCCCCTTGATACAATTTTGATGCTTTCTTGGTTTGTTGTTTGCAAATTATTTTGCTCAAAAAAGCCGTTTTCCCATACATAATGAAGAAAATCTTCTTTCATGCTAACTATTGTTCTATTTTATGTTGCTGTTGTCTTTGTATTAAATATCTCAAGTGCAACTGAGTGATTTGTAATTACAAAAGTACGAAAAATATAATTGTATTAACTCTTTATATCATTTTCTTTTTGTTACCGGGTTTTAGTACAATTATATTTTGTGGCAAAATATGACGAAGTGTATAGTTTTAACGCTGTTCAACCCGCATTACAAGACTTTATAAAAAGTAGCAAAAAACATCTAACTTTATTATTATTTTCTATTATCATTACTTTTTTGCATTGCCCAAAAAAGTAACAAAAAACGCTAGGCTTACGAGAATTTATCTAAATTTTTCGTTCGTTCGCTAAACCATCTGAACTTGCTCCCTTCGGTCGCTTCGAACAGCAGATGCTTTTTACGCTCTCTTCACTTCAAATTTTACGATAAATTCTCGTATGCCATTTCGTACCAATGAATATTTGCGTTAGGTTGTTCATTTTCGTAACTAAAGACTTTTACAAGTAATAGTCGAAATTATAAATCACAACTATCGAATTATCAATGTGTTAGTATTTAGTTAGATGGAATAATTCACCGGTTGTTAAAAAAATTATTAAACAAGCATAATAAAATTATAAGAGGACAAGTAGTGTTTTTTTAAACAAGCACTCCCAAATTTGAGTTAGCTTAAAAAGAGCTTTACCTATTTGTTACCCAGATAGTTATCAGGAGGTATTTTGCTTAATTAAGAAAAAAAATGCAGTCGTAGCCATGTCTACGAGCGAATATTCTCGACGCAGAGTAAGTGAGAATGAAACGAAATGCCGGCCTAATATAGATAGCAAAAATGTAGCA
>Ga0256843_1002855_pt1 | contig 12400 bp, 14 predicted proteins | sample AlvinellametaG_FD_191572 | JGI IMG/M metagenome (GOLD analysis project Ga0256843, IMG submission 191572) | Pompeii worm associated microbial communities from hydrothermal vent at the East Pacific Rise, Pacific Ocean - Alvinella | ecosystem: Host-associated > Annelida > Integument > Unclassified ... | reverse complement strand
GCGCCGTATAGAATGCGAATCGCCCCAACGGCATCCGGCTCAACCCCGCCGGCAGCGAGATGTACTGCCGGATCCCGGGGATCAGGCGGCCGCTGAAGGTGGAGATCTCTCCGTGGCGACGGAAGAACGCTTCAAGTTTATCGAGTATCTCGGGCTTGAGCAGGATGTATCGACCGTACCGATCCAGCAGCGGGCGACCCAGCCAGACTGCCAGAGAGTAGTTGAACACCGCGCCCGCCAGCGATCCGGCGATCCCGGTCGCGATGGCCCCATAGAGGTTCATCTGCCCCTGATAGGCCAGATACCCCGCCGGCACCATGATCACCTCACTGGGAAACGGGAAAAAGCTGCTCTCGAGGAACATCGCCGCGAAGATACCGAAGTATCCCCAGTCGTTGACCGTCGCGACGATCCAGGCGATCACATCTGCCATCAGGGATTCTTTGGGAATGGAGCGGGTTGCGGGTAGTGGATAGCAGGTAGTATTTCCACCATAGAAGCATTGCGATGCAATGCAAATCCCAACGCTTCACGCTTCACGCTTCACTCTTCACTCAACTGATCAGGCCTCTTTGAACGCGCCCGGTGCGGTGAGTTTCTCGTACCGTTTGTCGAGCAGTTCTTCTTTGCTCAGTTCGCGCAGCTCTTTGAGGCTGGTGAGAAAATAGGCTTTGAGCGCATCGGCGGCCGCCTGTTTGTCGCGGTGGGCTCCGATGAGCGGCTCGTCGATCACCGCATCGATCAGTTTGTGCTCCAGCAGCGCATCGGGCGTGATCTTCAGCGCCTTGGTCGCCTGCTCCACTTTGGAGGGGTCGTTCCAGAGGATCGCGCTGCACCCCTCGGGGGAGATGACCGAAAAGACCGAATAGCGCATCATCGCCAGCCGGTCGGCCACGCCGATGGCCAGCGCGCCGCCGGAACCCCCCTCGCCAATCACGACGGAGACCATCGGGACCTTGACGCCGGAAAACTCCATCAGGTTGCGGGCGATCGCCTCGCTCTGGCCGCGCTCTTCGGCTTCGATACCGGGATAGGCGCCCGGGGTGTCGATCAGCATCAGCACCGGGATATCGAACTTCTCGGCCAGTTTGACCGCGCGGAGAGCCTTGCGGTACCCTTCGGGGTTTGGCATACCGAAGTTGCGCCGGATCTTGTGCTTGGTACCGCGCCCTTTCTGCTCGCCGATCACCACCACGCGCTCGCCGTCGATCCACCCCAGATAGACCACGATCGGCATGTCGTCCTTGAAGTGACGATCACCATGGATCTCCTGGGCATCGGTCATCATCGCACGGATATAGTCCAGCGCGTAGGGGCGGTCGGGATGGCGGGCCAGCTGGAGCTTCTGGTAGTCGCTCAGCCCGTTGAAGACCTTTTTGACCTCTTTGGCCAGGTCTTTTTCGAGGATCTCTACCGCATCGACATCCCCGCGGGCTTTGGCCGCTTCGATGTCGGTCTCGATCGCTTCGAGGGGCTTTTCAAAATCGAGATACGACGCCATGGGGAGACCTTCAGTCGACTTTTTTGAAGATCAGTACGCCGTTGGTCCCGCCAAAACCGAACGAGTTGGACATCACCACGTTCAGGTCGGCTTTGCGGGCCCCTTCGGTGACGTAGTCGAGATCACACGCCGGATCGGGGGTGGTGTAGTTGATCGTCGGGGGAATGATCCCGCGATCCATGGCCATGAGGGAGATCACCGCTTCGATCGCACCGGCGGCTCCGAGGCAGTGGCCGATCTGCCCTTTGGTGGAGCTCACCGGCGGACAGTTCTCTTTGCCGCCGAGGAGCTCTTTGATGGCGGCAGTCTCATTCTTGTCATTAACCGGGGTAGAGGTTCCGTGGGCGTTGATATAGTCAATCGTCGGTTCTCCGGCCATGGTATAGGCCGCTTTCATCGCCCGCAGCGGGCCGTCCATAGTGGGGGTGGTGATGTGGTTGGCATCGCCGCTCTCCCCGAACCCGATCAGCTCGGCGTAGATCTTCGCCCCCCGGGCCTTGGCCGCTTCGTACTCCTCGAGCACCAGCGATCCGGCCCCCTCACCCATCACGAAGCCGTCCCGATCGGCGTCGAACGGGCGGGAGGCGTGTTTGGGGTCGTCGTTGCGGGTCGAGAGGGCTTTCATCGCCGCGAAGCCCCCCACACCGATCCCGGTGATGGTCGCTTCGGCCCCCACCACCAGCATCCGATCGGCACCGCCGAGCATGATCGTCTTGGCCGCTTCGCTTACCGCGTGGGTCCCGGCGGCACACGCCGTGACCGAAGAGAGGTTGGGCCCCTGAAGCCCATGGGCGATCGAGACGAATCCGCCCAGCATGTTCACCAGCGCCGAGGGGATAAAAAACGGCGAGATCCGGCGGGGACCCCGCTCGTGCAGCACCACCGAGTTGCGCTCGATGGTGGGCAGTCCACCGATCCCCGAAGCGGCACTGATCCCAAAACGGGTCATGTCGATCCCCTCACCCAGTCCGGCATCGGCCATCGCCTCGGCGGCGGCTTTGATCCCCAGCTGGATGAAACGGTCGGCTTTTTTGACCTCTTTGGGGTCCATCACGGTGGCCGGATCGAAGTCTTTGACCTCTCCGGCGATCCGGGCCGAATATTTCTCCGGATCAAAATGGGTGATGGTGTCGATACCGCACTCACCGGCCACAATGGCATCGAATGCACCGGGGGCATCATGCCCGACACTGTTGATCATCCCCAAACCTGTCACTACCACTCGCTTCACAACTGCTCCTCTGCCTTCAGTATTGATAATGGAACCAAACATTCGTTCAAATGCTTGGATCCGCCATCACGGCCGCCCGGAGGCGACGGGACATTACGCCTTGGCGTTTTCGATGAATTTGATCGCGTCGGCTACGGTAGCGATCTTCTCGGCCTCTTCGTCGGGAATCTCGATATCGAACTTCTCTTCCAGAGACATAACAAGCTCGACAACATCGAGGCTGTCCGCTCCCAGATCATCTGCAAATTTCGAATCCTCTTTGACTTCGTCGGGACTGACATTGAGCTGCTCTACGACAACCTCTTTTACTTCGTCGAAAATGGCCATTTTGTACTCCTGTGATTGTGAAAATGTATCGGCTATTATAGCGTAAGAAGATTAAGGGGGGAACGCTGAGAAAGGAAAAACGGGAGGAAAAAAAAGGAAAAGACCCAAACCGTCCCAAAAGGGATCACGGTTTGACGCTCGGCACAAAAGCCGGCAGGGTGGTGTTGACCTCTTTCCCCTCTACCTCCGTATCGCAGCAGTTGAGGAGCGATTTTTCCGGGTGGCGGATAAAATCGTACCCGCGGTAGATCGTGTAGAGCCCAAACAGCACCACCACGATGGCCGCCAGATTCATCATCGTCTTGCGCAGCTGGGTGTGGGTGAAGATCGAGGTAAAGAACCCCAGCCCCATCAGCGCCGGTACGGTGCTCAGCCCGAAGATCAGCATCACGATCGCCCCCCAGAGGGCGCTCCCGGTGCTGGCAGCCGTCACGGCAAAAAAGTAGACCAGCCCGCACGGCAGCAGACCGTTGAGCATCCCCAGCAGATAGAAACTGTACAGCGACTGGGTCTGCAGAATCTCCCGGAAGGTCTTCTGGTACCATTTGCTGCGGGAGAACGAGTGCTCCAGCAGGGTCAGAAACTGCAGCTTCCCCGCGATCGAGAGGCCCGCAAGGATCATGAACACCCCGGCCAGGATCGTCAACACCGCGATCGCCGTCGCACTGAAGCTCACCACCCCGCCGATCGCACCAAAGACCGCGCCGATGATCATGTAGGTGGTGATCCGCCCCAGTGAGTAGGTCAGGTGGGCCGCTCCCTGATAGAGTTTGTGCCACTTCGGATCGATCTTGGTGCTGCTGTAGGCGATCACGATCCCGCCGCACATCCCCAGACAGTGCCCAAATCCCCCCAGGAAGGCCACCGCGATGATCGAGAGGATGCTGATGTTGTCCATCTATACGCCCAGCAGTTTTTTGCGGATCTTTGGGTTGGTGAGGTTCTCACCCCGCAGCATCCGCAGGCGCATCTCTTCAAAATCGATGCACCCGTCGCACTTTTTCTCCCGCGCGCCGAACCCATAGCGCATCTCGGTCGCGTCCCGGATCCCGTACCACGCCTTGCGGGCATCGATCCAGCGATGGGTATCGAGCGTGTGGACCCACAGGACCGCTTTGTCGGCCCAGTCACGCTCCTTGAGCCAGAGGATCATACACCCCGGATCGTCGAAAAACCAGGTCCGCCCGTCCGGTGCGATCACTTCGCAGGCGTTGCGTTCGCTTTTGATCAGCATCGCACACTGGGTGTCGTTGGTATGGTTGATCTTGATCGGCAACGGCTTGAAGGCGGTGTTGCCCTTGACCACCGTCACCGGCCCCTCTTTTTTGGCCAGCGAGACAAAAACGATCGCGATCACCGCGATCAAAAGCGCGATCGAAAGGAGAGGAAGAAGTTTTTTCATTTTTACACCTTATTGTCTATCCGTGAACACGGCTGTCACCATTCTGAGCACTCAACACTCAAATCGCCTCCAGCAGCGTCCCATGCATCAGATAATAGCCCGCCACATAACCGCTGGATAATAGCACAAAAAAGCTAAGCAGCCCCAGCGACCACCGTTCCCACGCCCGGTCCGACCGCTTCAGCCACAACCGCTCTATCGCCGCCACTGCGCCAAGGAACACTCCCCCAAAGAGCGACCCCCAGATGAGGTACCCCACATAGTAATATTCCGGCTGGAACATGCAGAAAGGGCACTTGTGCGTCGGCAGCGCATAGATATAGGTGCCGAAAAAGTAGACCACCGCATAGTAGGCCACCGCCACGAACAGTCCCAGCACCGGCAGCACCAGCCACGGCTGCCCGGCCAGGGTCACCACCACCGCCAGAGCATAGAGCAGATAGAACAGCACCAGCAGCATCCCCCGGCTCAGGCCGAAGGGCAGCGGGTTGGCCCCCTCAAGCTGCCCAAAGAGCGCCGAGCAGCAGCTGGTGGGCTGGTGGATATCGATGTGGGTAAAGTACATCACATCCCACCACAGCTCCACCCCCAGCAGCACGAAGATCCCCAGAAAGATCCACGTCTTGGGGCGGAGGATCGGATAGTCCTTCTGAGCCAGATCGTACCGGTTGAGCGCCAGCCAGAGGATCAGCCCAAAAACGATCACCAGCTTCAAAAACAGCAGGTTCAACCCGTAATCGTTGGCCGAGATCACCCCGGCTGCGCACATCGCCCCGGGGACCAGCACCGCAAGATCATCCACGGTAAAGACAAAATAGGGGAGCAAAAAGATCTTCATCCCCACCAGAAACAGCAGGATCGTCATCACCAGATAGGCCCGACGCTCCAGCGCGAACTGCCGCTGCGTAAACGCCCCAAAATCCCACCGCGTCACGATCTGCACCGACACCGAAAACGCCACCACCGCCAGCACGAACAGGATCGCTTCGCTGAGCAGGTAGATCAGGACGAGGTTGTTCAAAAGCACGGGGTTCATGCGATGGCTCCGCATGAAAATGAGGAATGAGGAATGAGGAATGAGGAACGGTTGATGATGGATGATGGATGATGGATGATGGATGGCCTTTCGTCATCCTGAACTTGATTCAGGATCCCCTCTGCAGTCCGATGGGATTCCGGATCGGGTCCAGAATGTGAGACGCGTGAAGCCAACGACAACTGCTTGTCGTTGGTAGCGTCGGAACCGAAGCGGTCGGAACGAAGTGAAGCCGCGCAGGCTTTCTGTATATTTAAAGTTGACAAAAGCCCATACAATGCTACCATTCCTACTTCCTACTTCCTACTTCCTCACTCCCGAGGATTCGGCCGTCCTCCATCTCCACGATCCGTGCGGGGAACGGCAGGTGGTCGAAGAGCGGATCGTGGGTAGCGATGACGATCGTTTTGCCTTCCGCATGGAGCTGTTCCAGGATCGCGATAAAGCGTTCGGAGTTGGCCCGGTCGAGGTTGGCGGTGGGCTCATCACACAAAATGATCGCCGGATCGGCCGCCAGCGCGCGGGCGATGGAGGTGCGCTGTTTCTCTCCGCCCGAGAGGCGGGCGGCGGGGGTGGTGCGTTTGTGGGCGATGTTGGCGTGTTCCAGTGCTGCGGCAACCCGTTCGTCGATCTCTCCGGCACTCATGCCGGTGGGGATCAGCGGCACCATCACGTTCTCGGCTACCGTAAGATGCTCCATCAGGTTGTAGTGCTGAAAGATCATCCCGATCCGCCGCGCCCGGAACTGCGAGAGGTGGAGATCGGGCAGCTTGGCGATCGCTTCTCCTTCCACCAGCACCTTGCCGCTGGTGGGCCGATCCAGCCCGGCGATGATCGAGAGCAGCGTCGTCTTGCCGCTGCCGCTGACCCCTTTGAGGACCACACACTCCCCTGCGTCGACCTGTAATGAGATATCCTTGAGCGCATGGAACTCCCCTTCTCCGGAAGGGAAAGTACGGTTGAGATGTTCAACGGTTATCATGGGATGCTCCCTGTACGATACAATCCGCGTAGGGTGTTGTCCCCTGACAACACCGCCTCTGCCTGTAAAAGATCCTTCCGGAAAAATCTATCCCTGCTGCGTGCTGTGAGGACACAGCACCCTACGCGATTCATTCCATTCACGTTAATAACAGCGATTGAAATCGCTACCCCAAGGGTGAAGGGTTGCGGATCAAGTACAGAATAACGGGGAATTTCCGAAAAAAATTCGCTTCCACCCGATCCCGGCGCAGCAACTGAGTTTACTTCAGTTGTGTCGATGCCTGGCCGTGCGGGTGCCGAAGAGAAGCGCCGGCGCACTCGGCATGTGCGTTGAGCATTCCGTTCGTGTGCCCACGCGGTCAATGACCGATGCAAATGGAGTGAAGTCAGATGTGGAGTCGGGATCATCACAGCATCGCCTCCTTCGGATCGGTCACGGCGATCTTCCAGACCGGGATCAGCACCGCGGCCACAAACGGGATCGCATACACAAGAAAGATCGAACCCAGCACCCGAAAGTCCAGCACCGGTACGAACCGTGCGTGGGTGGAGAGGTTGGCGCTGCCCAGGAAGATCTCCCGCAGCAGCGGTGCGCCCAGCACGAACACATAGAGGTAGGCCAGTACCACCCCCAGCACATACGCGATCACCACCACGATCGCCGTCTCGTAGAGTTTGAGACGCAGCACATCGCGGATACTCCACCCCAGCGCCCGCAGCAGGCCGATGTGCCGCCGCTCGGTGGAGTAGACCTGGCTGTAACGCTGGTAGAGGATCAGCACGAACGTCGCCAGCGCGATGACGAACAGGCTGAGGAACACCCCCCCTTTGTAGTTGTACAGATCGGCGTAGGCTTTGCGCATGTCGTCGCGGGTCATGACCCGCAGATCGTAGTGCAGTCCGGCGATCTTGCTCTCGAGATTGTCCCGCTCGTCGGCGTTGGGGACGTTCAGCGTGATATCGCTCGCCTCCTCTTCGTCCAGCCCAAGGATCTCGCGGGCCAGATCGATCGGCATGAGGATCATGTCGTTGCTCACCAGATCGCTTCCGGCGGGCAGCGTACCGAAGATCGCCACCTTTTTGAAGGTCCCTTTGGGGGTGAGGAACGTATAGCTTTTGGGATAGAAATGGGCATCGAGATACCGCTTGACCCCCCGGCCCACCAGCATCTTATCCCCTTCAAGAAAGGCTTTGAGATCGCTTGCTTCCAGCACCCTGGCCAATGCGGCATGGGCCTGTTCATCGAACAGATCGACCCCCACGATCCAGAAACTCGTCCCTTTGGGCTCGAAAAAATAGCGTCCGTGCACCCGCGGCGCCACCCGGGCGGTCCCGTGCAGTTGGTTCAGCTCATCGGCCCACTCCATCGGCACCGGAGCCGCCCGGCCTCCCTGCACGCGGCTGACCACCATATCGGGCTCCGCATCCAGCGCCTGCTGCAACGACGCCTGAAGCGAAGCGGAGACGAACAATACCGACGCCAGCAAAAAGAGGATCACCAGCGAGATAAGCATCGCCCCGGCATGTTTGCGCCACTGGCGGAAAAACTCCAGTGAGACGAACGAGAAGAACGGATCACTTCGCATAGACAAAGTCACTCCTTCGTATCGGATCAAGCTCCGGATAGGCAGGGTTGGCCGGACGCTCCTGCCGCACGAGCCTGCGCGGCGCATACCACGCCACACTCAGTGCCGGCTGCGACATACCTGTCACCCGCACCACCGAGGCAACCGCCTCACGCTGCATCGATCGATCGGCCGTAAGATAATGGACCATCACCCCGCCCATCAACAACAGCAATGCCGCAAAAAGAATCTTCATATTTTCCTCTCATTACTTTCCCATCATCGGAGACGTGACTTCAGTCGCGTTCATCAGCGATTGAAATCGCTGCCCCGTGATTCGCGGCACTTTCGGATGGAGACACACGAGTCTACCCTGTACCACCATTCTATCAAACCCATTTCACCCATTTTAAAAAGCTTTGCGCAGCAAAGCATACCGACATTCCTACTTCCTACTTCCTCATTCCTACTTTTCCTCATATTCGATCCCATCGAGCGCCATCACCATCTTTGGCGTAATATCTTTAAAACGAACGATCCGCTCCCCGCCGTGATCGGCCATGAAGTTTTTCGCCGCCTCTTCGGTACGGAACGGGATCAGTTCTCGCCCCATGGGGCCGTAGAGTTTGGAGTCGTACACGAACCACGCGAGCCGGGCCGGAAACGCTTCAAGCGTATAGTAGTCGGTCACCTTCATCTGAGTGATCTTGTGGCGGTCATACGGAAAATCGGCATCAAAGATATAATATTTCATCATATCCTTCACCCCATCGAAGTAGTGCTTGTGACCATTGACCTCGATCATCGCCGCCCAACGGGGGTATTTGGTGACGAACATCCCGCATACGGGGCATTTGGCCCCATCCGGGACCTTCAACCGCACACCGTCTGCGTTCTGGCTGCCGTTGCTCAGATAGTAGGCAACCGCCTTGCGCTTGGCGGTGGAGAGTTTTTTGCACGCGCCGGAGTTGGCGATCTTGCGCATCAACTCATCGATCGTCCCCTGCGCGGAGGGGAGTTTGGATTCGTCACACAGATGGTGGACGATCTTCTCCCCTTTTTGGGCCAGCCTGGCGATCAGCGCTTTGCCCGGTTCTTTGGCCGACACTGTCGAGATCATCAGGAGAAGGACAAAAGAAAAAACTATCTTTTTCATAAAACATCCTTATAAAAACAGCGCTTAAAGTGGGCGTATTGTAGCCAAAGGGACATGAACACAGGATTGATATCTGTCAAAAGCGGAGATCCGCTTTTGACACGAACCGCTCTCATCGGCGCAGAAGATACAGACCGACTGCCTGGAGCGGTTTGCCTTTGAGGTCACCACATACGTTGTTGGCGGTGATATAGGCTTTGGCCTCTGCGACATTTTTGAATGTTTTTGCGATCGGCTGACATCTTTTCTTATAGATCATTGCCCCTTTTTTGGCCGCTTTGGCCTGGCGCATTTTTTTGGCTGCTGTATCGCTCTCGTAGTCTTTCTGGGCCAGCGCAAGTGCCGCGTCATACGCCATCACCCTGCCGCCAAATTTCTCGGCGAACGCTTGGGCCGCTGCTTCGGTGCCGAAAGCGTATTTGCTCACTTTTTTGGCCATGGTAGCCGGTTTGGAGCTGCCCACGACGTAAAAAGCTTTTGCTGCCGGGATAAATTTCAGTGTGCTGTTGTCCACCACCCGAACATCACTCACTTTCTTGCCGCTGTTCATCTCTTCGACCAGGCAGTACATGGAGCAGAACTGCTCGGTTTTTCCGTCCACTTTGGCCGCATGGTTGGTGCGATAGAACATCGGCAGCGTCATCCCGCACTTGACACAGTAGAGCCGATCCGGCCCCTCCTGAAGGATCTGCGCTTTGGCGAAAGGGACTGCCCGGTAGTTTTTGGGCATGTGCAGCCCCTTGTGCCCGCCGGGGGTGCGCATCTCTTCGGCCTGTGCGATACCGACAAGACCGACCATAACGGCCAGTGCGATTATGAACTTTCTCATGTGACTCCTTCTTATGTTTTGGATAAGCAAATCATAGTCGGAAATTGTTACAAGTGTGTTAAGTCTTATGGGAAAAGGTAAAAAAAGGGGAGCGGTGTTACCGCCGGCGCGGCCGGATCCGCTTGACGGTGCATCCGCGGGAATCGACGATCGCCCAGAAAGGGGTGTTCTTGCACTGATCCCGGTCATCACTCACCCCGTCCATATCCCGATCGGCCGCCACAGCCAGCAGCGGGATCAATACCAGAAACAGTAGAAAGCGTCTCATTTGCCACCTCCCATCATTCCGCCGGTCATGCTCTCGACCATCCCCCCGACACTCTCTGCCATGTTCCCGGCGGTATCTGCCGCGCTTTGGGCCATGCTGCCTGCGGTGTTTGCCGCGCTGGAGGCGGCGCGACCGGGGCTGCCGGAGCCGTGCGATCGGCCGGAAGAGAAGCCCCCGGATCGCGCGCCGCCACGCCCCTGCAAAATGTCCATGGGGGAAGAGTGGTGAGAACCACGTGCCGTCCGGGTACGGTGACGGGGCTGTTTTTTCCGGTTGGTCCGTTTCTGAGTACGCTGGTTCAACGCCCGCAGTTGCCGGATCGCCGCATGCTGACGCTTGCGGTTGAGCCGGGCGATCTCCCGCTTGATCTGGTTCATGATCTTGTAGCGCTGGCTTTCCGGCGCACGCTTGTATCGCGCCATCAGATCACTCAGACGCGACGCGTCAAGCATCATCACCGCCAGTACCATCACCATCACTATCTTTCGCATACGGTTTGTTCCCTTTCCGTCCGTTAGACGCTTTTTCGTCCGCCGTTTTCCCGATGATACCCAAAAAACATTACCGAACCCTTACCTTCTCACACATCAGCTCCACCCGGGTCCCTTTGCCCTCTTCGCTCTCAAGCCGGATACCGATCCCGAGTTTTCGGCACATCTTTTTGACGATATGAAGCCCCAGCCCCATCCCCCGCTCCCCCTCACGGTAGTGACGCCGGAAAACCTTTTCGGGGTGGCGGATCCCCCGGCCGGTATCGGTGATGCTCAGCACATCCCCCTCCAGCTGCAGGAGCACCTCCCCTTTGGGGGTGTTGTATTTGGCTGCATTGCCGATGAGATTGTCCAGGATCCGTATGAACGCATGGCGATCGCTCCGGCACGCCACCCCCTCGGGGACACGGTTGTCAAACGTCAGATCGGGGTGCATCACCCGAAAGATCTCCAGCCGCTCCGTGATCAGCTCCCGCAGATCGAACACCTCCGGGGTACTCTTGCGATCGCCCAGATAGGTGTGGAGATTTTCCCGCAACATCCCGATCGTCTCGATGCTGTTCCAGATCCGATCGATCGCCCGATGGTCCCCGAACCGCTTCTGGAGCAGTTTGAGGTTGATCGCGATGGCGGCGATGGGGGTGTTGACATCGTGGAGGATATCCCGCATGAACTCCTTGTTCATCCGCATCGCCCGGCGGATCGGCCAGAGGGAGTAGTATGCCAGCAGGAACGATACTCCGGCGATCAGCAGCAAATACCACACCGCCCCCCGCCGCACATCGGATCGGATCGCCTCCACCCGGCGCTGATACTCCGCCATCGGCAGAGAGACCTTCATCACGAACGCATCCTCCGTCGGGACCGTGAAGTAGCCGTAGACACTCTCCGGCCCGTGGTAGAGGGTCATCAGCGTGATCGTATCCTCAGCCGGGACGAACTCCAGATTGAACTCTTTGGTGGTGGGATCGAACGAGAAGATCCGCATCTGCTGCAGCAGGCGGGTATCGAGCTCATGCTGCCGCGTCGAGAAGGTCTGATAGAGGAAAAGGCCATAGATCGCCGCCATCAGGGCGAAGAAGAGAAAAAAACTCTTCAGGAACGACTCGACCTCATACCCTCTCAAGCATGTACCCCTCTCCCCGGATATTCTGCACCGGAATATCGAGCCGTTTTTTGAGTTTGCTGATGGCCACCCGCAGTGAGTTGTAGCTCGGCTCCCGCATGTGCTCGAACATCATCTCGGGCCGGACGACCTCCCCCTGATGCCGCAGCAAAAGCAGCAGCAGGTTCTTCTGCACCTCCCCCAGGTGGAAGGTCTCCTCCGGCGTGGTGACGATCCCGGTGTCGGCATCGAGTGTCCACGATCCGTAGGTGATCTCCCCTTCGCGCGACTGCTGGAGATGGTGCCGGATCCGGACGATGAGCTCCTCGGGATCGAACGGTTTTTTGAGATAGTCCACCGCCCCCACCTCAAAACCCGCCGTGATCGACTCGATGTCGTTCAGCGCCGAGACATAGATCGCCGGGGTCATATCCTCCGCCTCCCGCAGCTGCCGCAGCACCTCCAGTCCGTTGATCTCAGGCACATTGATGTCCAGCACGTACAG
>Ga0256843_1002854_pt1 | contig 12400 bp, 10 predicted proteins | sample AlvinellametaG_FD_191572 | JGI IMG/M metagenome (GOLD analysis project Ga0256843, IMG submission 191572) | Pompeii worm associated microbial communities from hydrothermal vent at the East Pacific Rise, Pacific Ocean - Alvinella | ecosystem: Host-associated > Annelida > Integument > Unclassified ... | reverse complement strand
GAGAATATCTTATGGATATCATCGAAGGATATTGTGGTGCTCGTTTAACACATGCTGCTATTCGTATTGGTGGTGTTCCTTTAGATATTCAAGACAGCTTTTTACATCAATTAAGAGTTTTCTTGAATAAACTTCCTGAAAATATTAAAGATTATGAAGATCTACTTGATTCTAACCGTATTTGGTTAATGAGAATGGAAGAGGTTGGAACGATTTCAACAGAAATGGCACTTTCATGGGGCTGTACAGGTCCAATGCTTAGAGCTTCTGGTGTTGCTTGGGATATTCGTAAAGAAGAGCCATATGAATTGTATGATGAAGTAGAGTTCAATGTTCCTTTTTCAGATAAAGGCGACAACTTCGCGCGTTACCGCATCTATATGGAAGAGATGAGAGAGTCTGCAAAAATTCTTTATCAATGTATGGAAATGTATGAGAAATGTGAAAAAGATGGAGAGACAGAGCTTATGGCTCACGCTCCAAAATATATTTCAGCTCCAAAACTTGACATAATGACGCAAAACTATTCGTTGATGCAGCATTTCGTTTTAGTTACTCAAGGGATGAGACCACCAGTTGGTGAGGTATATGTTGCAACAGAATCTCCAAAAGGTGAACTTGGTTACTACATCAATTCACAAGGTGGACCATACCCTTACAGATTGAAACTTCGTGCACCGTCATTTTGGCACACAGGAATCTTGACTGATCTTTTACCAGGTCACTACATTCCGGATGTTGTATCTATTATTGGTACTACAAATATCGTATTTGGTGAGGTTGATAGATAATGAAAAGATATGATTTAAGACACTTAAAAGATGATTTCGAACCTCGTATGAAAGAGATTCTTGGTGAAACACATAAAGAGAATGAGACACTGATTTTTCTTTTTGAAATAGGTGATTTTACTCCGATTCAGCGTTCTGCTGATTTGGTAAAAGAGTGTGGGTATGAGTTATATAACTCACTAAAATTTAACGAAGTCGATTGGACTATCGTTGTTAAAAAATAGGAATTTATTTTGAGTAAAGTATATTTTTCTACTTGGAATGGAGAGTCTATAAACAATATAGGTAAACCTGAAGACGAGTGGGAAGAGTCAGCTTATAATCTACCAGCACAATATGATGATCATCGAGACTCAAAAGCCTTTATAGGCTGGGACGGTGTTGCACTCTTTAATGAAAATGTCGATGTAATTCGTTTGGCAATGGAGTATGCTGCACAGTATCAGGTTTATTCTGAAGCTTGTGGACGTTGTGCACCAGGTCGCTGGGGTGGACGTATTCTTTATGATGTACTTGATAAAATTGCCCGCGGCGAGGGTGAACTTTCTGATTTAGATCATTTAAAAGAGATTGGAAAAAGTATGCAGGTTACTTCAAAATGTGAGATTGGAAAAACAGTTCCAAATCCTATACTTGACTTAATGCATCACTTTGAAGATACTTTTCTTGAATGTATAAATGAGAAGAAAAAATCTATACATTATGATGAAAGCGTAGGGTATATTGCAAAAATAACTGCGCCATGTACTGATGCATGTCCATCTCATGTTGATATTCCTGGCTATATTGAGGGTGTAAGAGATCTGCGTTTTGATGACTCTTTAGAAGCTACTCGTCAGACTATGCCTCTTGCACATACATGTGGACGTGTATGTCCTCACCCTTGTGAAGATGCTTGTCGTCGAACAAATCTTGATGAACCAATTTCCATTATGTCACTTAAACGTCTTGGTGCGGATTGGGAAACAGATCATGGTTATGATTTTTTCCATCCTATGGAAAAGAAACCTAGTAATGGCAAAAAAGTTGCTGTAGTAGGTGCAGGTCCAGCAGGTCTTACAACTGCATATTATCTTGCGGCTGATGGTATTGAAGTGGATGTTTATGAAGAACTTCCTGTACTTGGTGGAGAGGTTACTGTTGGAGTCCCAGAGTATAGAATGCCATGGGATAAATACATGCAAGATATCGAATGTGTTCGTGATATGGGTGTCAATTTTATTACAAATCATAAAGTTACTGTTGATGATATGAAGCGTTTTGAAAAAGAGTATGATGCAACAATGATAGCATCTGGTACACGTATATCCAAAGCAGTTAGATGTGCAAATGAACGTCCTGAAATTACTGGTTACTGGGGAGCGATTGATTTTCTTGACCGTGTAAATCTATATGAAAAATTCGGTATTACACTGACAGAAGAACAGAAAAAAGAGTATGCGATTGAAACTGATTATGTTGATTTAACAGGTAAAGTTGTTGCGTGTGTCGGTGGTGGATTTACTTCTATGGATGTTGTGCGTTGTTCAATTCGTGCAGGTGCAAAAAAAGTAATTATGCTTTATCGTCGCGATGAAAAAACAATTATTCGTAATACAACCTATGAAGAGTATCATGAAGCGGTTGAAGAGGGCGTAGAATTTATGTTCCACTCAGCAGTAAATGAAATTATTGATGAAGACAATATTTTAAAAGCTTTGGTTGTTGATAAGTTTGAACTTGTACCAGATCCTGATGGTGGACGTCCTCAACTAGTAAAAATTGAGGGTGCGTCAGAGACTATTGAAGTTGATTATCTTATTCCGGCTGTTTCTCAAAGTGCAGATTTAGATTTCTTGCCTCAAGAGTGGGAAATAGAAAAAACTTCATGGGCAACTATCAAAACGAATGGGAAAGACTATATGACATCTCGCAAGGGTATTTTTGCTTCTGGAGATTGTGAATATGGTCCTATGACAATTGTAAACGCAGTAGGTCAAGCAAAACGTGGTGCATCTGTAATGAGTCGTTATGTTCAGACTGGTGAGATTACTCTTACTGATGAAGAGATTATGGAAGATCATTTAGCTAAACTTAAAGTTTATGATAAAAAAGAGAAAGTTTCAGGTTGGTTACCGGGTATTCCTCGTGAACACTCTTCTGTACTTGATGTTGATTATCGTAAACATAATAATGCAGAAGTGAACTTAGGCTTTACACAAGAACAAGCACTTGCTGAAGCTGACAGATGTATGCGTTGCTATTATATAGCAATGGTACAGGCGTAGGAGGTCATAAATGAATAAAATTATTAATTTTAAAATTGATGGCAAAGATGTTACGGCAAGCAAGGGTGAAACTATCCTTCAAGTTGCTAGAAAAAATGACATTTATATTCCTACAATGTGTTATATCTCAAAGACAACACCTTGTGCTTCATGCCGTATTTGTTCAGTTGAAGCAGAAGGTGTAGATGGTTTTATCTTGAGTTGTAATACACCTCCAACTGAAGGTATTGAGATTAAAACGAACTCTCAAGAGCTAGAACTGGAACGTACGAACATTATGAAACTGTATGATGTAAATCATCCTTTAGAGTGTGGTGTATGTGATAAATCTGGTGAATGTGATCTGCAAAATATGACTTTAGAGTTTAATGTATCACAGCAAAATTTCTCGGCAAAAGATCAGCTTAAGAAAGTTGAGGACTGGGGACTTATCAATTATGATCCGGCACTTTGTATTATGTGTGAAAAGTGTGTGCACGTATGTAATGAAGTAATCGGTGATGATGCGATAGACGTAAAATTTGGTGGTTATTCTTCAGTAATCATTCCAAAAAATGCAGATACACTTGATTGTACATTTTGTGGTGAATGTATTGCAGTTTGTCCTGTTGGTGCACTTGTAAGTTCTGATTTTAAATACTCTGCAAATGCATGGGAACTTTCTCGCGTTCCATCAACCTGTGCACACTGTTCAGCTGGTTGTTCTTTAGAGTATGAAACAAGACATGTTGGTATTAACGGTGAAGATTCTATCTATAGAGTGAAAAATAACTTTGAATATGCTACTTTATGTGGTGCAGGTCGTTTTGGTTTTGATTTTGAAAATAGAGCAAAAAAAGATGAGACTGCGTTTAACAAAGCTGTTGAAGCAATTCAAAATGCACAAGCTATACGTTTTTCATCTGTAATTACAAATGAAGAGGCTCATATCTTACAACTTTTCAAAGAGAAGTTTGGCCTGAAACTTTTTAATGAAGATGCAAGACTATACCAAGCATTTATGAAATCTTACAGCAGTATAAGTGGAAAGCTACACCATAGCGGTTCGATGGATGCGATCAAGCAAGCCGATGCTGTTATAGTTATAGGCACACGTATTGCAACAGATAATCCAATGGTTAGATATGCACTCAGAACTGCTTCTCAACATAACGGAGCTAAGATAGTATATGCACATCCAATGGAAGATGCTTTAATGAAAAATACTGCAACGCAGTTAATGAAGTATGAAGCAGGTTCTGAAGAGGGTGTTCTTGCACTTTTAGCTAATGAACTTTTAGTAAATGCAGATTTAGATGAAAAAAGTAGAGCATTTTTAAATGATCTGGATCTAGGTTATCTTGAGGCTGAAAGTAATATTGGTGATGATGAACTGAAATTGATGACAAAAGCATTTGCCCGAAGTCAAAATCATATCTTGGTCGTTGGTAGTGATCTATTTGCACATCCAAGAGCGAATAATATTGCTAAATTGGTTGCTTTAATTGAAAAATATAGCGATTTTTCAGTAGTTATAGTACCAAATGAGGTAAATAGTGCGGGAGTATCCCTACTATGTGAACTTGATAAAGATGAAGCAATTACAAATGTAGTTGCTTATAATGCAAAAGGTGATTTTGTACTTTCTGCATTTGAAGATGCAGACCTGGCAATGCCTGCACTCAGCCAAGTAGAAGGAACTGTAGTTAATGTTGATAATCAAGTTCTTCCTTTAAATGTTGCTTTACCTTTTGAAGGATATATTCTTAATGATATAGCTAATGCTTTAGGACTTTCAAAAGAAAATACTATTGACTATACTAAAGAATTGGCAGAGGAAAAAGGCTTCAAAGCGGTTGAGTTTGATTCGTTGGAAAATTTCTATACAGTTTATGGTGAAGATGCAAGAGGCTATATACTAGATGAAGTTTTTTGTGAAAGTGATGCTGAAATTGAAGAAATAGAAGAGTTACCGGAATTTAACGGTACTGTGATCTATCACTGTAATCCTGTACTTCAATTCAATCAGTTTACAAATAAAACAAAACAGTTAGAAAAAGATAACACATTAAGAGGTTCAGCACAATTTGCTGCAGCAGCTAGAATATCTGATGGTGATGAAGTAGAGATTCACTTTGCCTCAAGAACCATAAAACGTGTATTTAAGCAAGATAATGAGTTAAAAGGAACTATAGCACTAAATCCAAGCTTTGATATCGGGCAAGATTTTAGTCAGTATAGATTTGAAAAATCCAAAATAGTGAGAGTAGTATAATGAGTAAGATTACTATAAATATTGATGGAAAAGAGGTTCAAACGCAAGAGGGTGAGTATCTATTAAATGCTGCCCGTGCCAATGATATTTTTATTCCTGCAATATGTTATTTGACAAGATGTAGTCCAACTTTAGCTTGTCGTATATGTTTAGTGGAAGCAGATGGCAAACAGGTATATGCTTGTAATGCCAAGGCTAAAGACGGAATGAGTATTACAACATCAACTGAGACGATCGAAAAAGAACGTCGCGCAATTATGGAAGTATATGATGTAAATCATCCTCTTCAATGTGGTGTTTGTGATCAGTCTGGAGAGTGTGAACTGCAGAACTATACACTTGAAATTGGTGTTGATTCACAAAGTTATGCAATTAAAGATGTAGATAGAAGTTCTCACGACTGGGGACATCTGCATTATGATCCGGGTCTCTGTATCGTATGTGAAAGATGTGTAACAGCATGTAAGGATATGATAGGTGATAACTCTCTTAAAACTATTCCTCGTGGTGGTGATAAAGTTGCAGATGAATTTAAAGCAGAGATGCCAAAAGATGCATATGCAATGTGGAATAAACTCAGTAAATCAGTAATTGGTCTTACAAATGGAACAGATGTTCTTGATTGTACATCTTGTGGTGAGTGTGCAGCGGTTTGTCCTGTTGGTGCACTTGTTGATACACACTTCATGTACAAATCAAATGCATGGGAACTTAAACAAATTCCTGCAACATGTGGACACTGTTCTGCTGGATGTCAAATCTCTTACGATGTAAAACATGCAAGTATTGAGAACCCTGAAGATAAAATCTATCGTGTTATGAATGAATGGAACTATGTTTCTCTTTGTGGAGCCGGCAGATATGGCTTTGATTATCAAAATGCTGATGCTAAGAAAGATGAAGCTGCGTTTAATGCTGCTATTGAAGCTTTTAAAAAGGCAGATACTATTGCGTTTACTTCTACTATCACAAATGAAGAAGCGTATCTGCTTCAAGCTATGAAAGAAAAGTTTGGATATAGACTTGTAAATAACGAAGCAAAAGCATTTCAGACATTTTTAGGTAATTACAGTCAAATAAGTGGTAAAAAATTATATAGCAGTGACCTTGAGAAGGTACATAATACAAACTTTATTGTATCTATTGGTTCTGCATTAAAAACGGATAATCCAAATGCAAGATATGCACTTAATAACTCATTAACAGTTAGTAAAGGTGCAGGCCTTTATTTCCATCCTGTTAAAGATCCTATTATAGAAGGACTTGCAAAATCTATTATGACTGTGGAACATGCTCCACTTCAAGAAGAGATTGCGCTTTATCTTCTACTTGATCTATTTGGAGATAAAGAAAAATTGCCTAAAAACCTTGTGAAGTATCTTGAATCATTCCATTCTAAAAAGACCATCACTGTTACTGAAACTATTAAAGAGAAAGTAATAGAGAAAGTGATAGAGAAAAAAGTTAATGAAGAGACTGGTGAAGAGGAAGAAGTTGAAGTAGAGAAATCAAAAATGGTTCCTAAAAAAGTAAGTAAAGAAGTTGAAGTAGATGACAATAAACTACTTGAACTTTTAGGTACTGACGATAAATTTATGGAAACTTTAGAAAAAAATCTTAAGAAAAAAGAGACTTTTGCTCTAATGGTCGGACCAGATCTGTATACACATCCAAATGCTAGAAACCTTGCACGTCTTGTTGCACTTGTTGAAAAATACTCTAAATTCGAAGTAGTAATGATTCCTACTTTAACTAATACACTTGGTGTGTCACTGATTTGTGAACTTGATGATGAAAGAGGTGAGTATACTGTTGGTTACAATACAGCTGCTGATTTTGTTCTTTCTGGACTTGGAGATGGCGACTTAGATATGCCGGCTATCAATCAACAAGAGGGTACATTAACATCTGTGAACAAACGTGTGAACCCGACTAATGCAGCAATTGGATACAATGGTTACGAGTTAAATGATATTGCTAATGCTTTAGGATTTAATGCACAACATGTAATTGATTACACTGTTAAACTGCCTGTAGCTTCTGGTTTTAAAGCAGAAGAGTTTGATAACTTACCAAACCATTATGAGAATGATGGTACAGAAATGCGCGGTTATTTGTTAGAAAATGTAGCAGTTAAGCGAAGTGGTGGAGAAAGTGTTGAAAAATTCAGCGATGATAAGCTTGAAGGTAGTATAATCTACTTAGCTAATCCTGTAAGACAATTTACAGAATTTACATATAAAACCACTAATCTTGATGAAGTAAGTGGTATTTATATGAGTGAAGAGTATTTATCTAACTCTGATTTTAACGAGGGTGACACTGTAAAAGTTACAACTGAAAATGGAGAGCTTACTGCAAATGTAGTAAGTGACAATAAAATTGCAGGTTCGATCGTGATTTTACCAACATTTGACAAAAAATTAAATTCAGAGGCTCTCTTTAACGGTTACCGTTTTAGTTCAGCTTCGATACAAAAGGTGTAATATATGGATACAGCATATCTAATTGAAACGATAATTAAAGTCGTTGTAATCTTACTTATATTTTCAGCATTAGCTGGGATCGGTACATATTTTGAGCGTAAAATCTTAGCATTTATGCAACGTCGTCTTGGTCCAATGTATGTTGGTCCATACGGACTTTTACAAGTTGCAGCAGATGGTGTGAAACTTTTTACAAAAGAAGATATCATCCCGACAAATGTTGTTGGACCTGTCTTTAAAATTGCACCTGTTATAACTGCTGCTACTGCGTTTATGGCTGCGGCTGCAATTCCATTTTTTCCAGAATTTACAGTATTTGGTTATACCGTACATCCTATTGTTGCTGATTTAAATATTGGTATATTATATATTCTTGGTGTAATGGCAGTTGGTCTTTATGGTCCGCTTCTTGGTGGTATGGCTTCAGCCAATAAATTTTCTTTACTTTCAGCTGCACGTACAGCTGCTGTATTTATCTCTTATGAAGTCGTAAGTGGTTTAGCAATTTTAGCTCCGATTATGATGGTTGGATCACTCTCTTTAGTTGATTTTAACAACTATCAGGCAGGTGGAATCAGTGATTGGATCGTGTGGTCACAACCTGTTGCCTTTATACTTTTTTGGATCGCAGCATTTGCTGAAACTGGTCGTACACCTTTTCACTTGATTGCGAATGACCATGAGATCATTGATGGTTTTGGTACTGAATACTCTGGTATGAGATGGGGACTGTTCTTTATCGGTGAATATGCAAATATGTTCTTTATCTCATTTGTAATTCCTCTTCTCTTCTTAGGTGGTTTTGGAGATGGTTCTATACTGGGTGCATTAGGTTTACTCGCTAAAGTAGCATTCTTCTTCTTCTTCTTTTTATGGACAAGAGCTGCATGGCCGGATGTAAGACCGGATCAACTTATGTGGTTATGTTGGAAAGTGCTTATGCCAATAGCAGTGATAAATGTTGTTATCACTGGTTTAGTGATGATGTTTTAAGGGGATAATGAATGAAAATGGAAGCATTTAATGATAGAAATGTAGCTGATAACGGTTACTTTTTAGTTGATATTGAAGATTATCCTACTGATGGTTGGGGTAAGTTTAAGCGTGTAGTGAAAAGAACCTTTAGGGGTGAGCTTTTTGTTGGATTATGGGTAGTTATGAGAGAAATGATTCGTTTCGATATTCATACGATTCAATACCCACAGGAAAAAATGCCAATCGGTCCTCGTTATCGTGCTGTACATGAGATGAAAAGATTATGGGAAAGTGATACGGAGAGATGTATTGGTTGTGGGCTTTGTGAAAAAATCTGTATATCTGATTGTATTCGTATGGATACAAGAATAGATGAAGAGTCTCGTAAAGAGGTTTCAGAGTACACAATTAATCTTGGTCGTTGTATCTTCTGTGGATATTGTGCAGAGGTTTGTCCAGAGTTGGCAATTACACACGGTGGTGAGTATGAAAATGCATCTGAACAAAGAGAACACTTCATATTATATGAAGATATGTTGACACCGATAGATAAAATGAAAGCTGGACAACAGCTGGAATTTGAAGGTTTTGGTGCAATCACACCACATGAAGATGAGCGTGTTAAGAAAACACCTCTGGCATATTAAGGAGTTTTGATTATGTTTGAAGCGGTAGCGTTTTACTTGTTTGCATTTTTAACGATTGCGATGTTCTTTATTACAGTAACTACATCACATGCGTTATATGCATTAACTGCATTAGCAGCAGGGATGATTTTTATATCAGCATTTTTCTTTATTCTTGGTGCTGATTTTTTAGGTGCGATTCAAATAATCGTTTATACGGGTGCAGTAATGGCTCTTTATGCTTTTGGTATGATGTTCTTTGATACAACACGAGAATTAAAAGAGAAGCAGGGAAATAAATTTATAGTTACAGGTTTAGCAACATTAGCTGCTATCCTTGTAGTTGTTATCTTTGCAGCACCGATGGTGTCAGAAAATATAGTAGCATTTTACCCTGCAATTGAAGGTGTAGGAAATACTCAACAAGTTGGTTTAGTTCTTTTCACAAAGTATCTTATTCCATTTGAGTTAGCTGCTGTTATGCTTTTGGTTGCAATGATCGCAGGTATTGTACTTGCTGGTAAAAAAATGGATCTTTCAATTACGCTTATGAATGATGCAGAACTTGAAGAAGAAAAAAATAAAAAGGTGCTTTCATGATGGAAATAGGTTTAAACCACTATCTTGTTTTATCTACAATTTTATTTGCAATTGGTTTAGTGGGTGTGATGCGTAGAAAAAACCTTCTTTTACTGTTCTTTGCAACTGAAATTTTGTTAAACGCAGTTAATATTGCATTTGCAGCGATTTCACACTATTATGGTGATTTGACAGGTCAAATGTTTGCGTTTTTTGTTATAGCTATTGCTGCATCTGAAGTTGCAGTTGGACTTGGTCTGTTGATTGTATGGTATAAACGCCATGGTTCTATCGATCTAGATGCACTTACAACGATGAAAGGATAAAAAATGGAAAAGTATTTATACATAGCTCTTTTTGCACCGTTAGTAAGTTCTCTGTTTTCAGCGCTCTTTACAGCAACTCCTAAAAAGTTATTTACAGGGATTGTAGCAAGTTTATTGATTTTCACATCATTTGTGTCAAGTTCAATTCTTTTATCGCATATCCTTGCGGGTGGAGAACCGATTCATGTTGAAATGATGACATGGATGGCTACAGGAGATTTATATATTCCTTTTGGTTTTCTTGTTGATCAAGTTTCAGTAACTATGATGATGGTTGTTACACTTGTTTCAACAGTTGTACATGTATATTCTATCGGATATATGGATCATGACAAGGGATTCAATAGATTTTTCTCTTGGTTATCAGCATTCGTTTTTTCAATGATGATTCTTGTTATGAGTGATAACTATGCAGGTCTTTTCATTGGATGGGAAGGTGTTGGTCTTTGTTCTTGGGGATTAATCGGTTTCTGGTTTCATAAAGAGAGTGCTACATGGGCAGCTAATGAAGCATTTATAATGAACCGTATCGCTGACCTTGGTATGCTTATCGGTCTTTTCTTAGTTTATTGGAATACAGGTACTTTACAATATGATGGTGCATTTGCAGCATTCCATTCACTTGATACTACAACACTTACATGGATTGGAGTTTTCCTTTTCATCGGTGCTATGGGTAAATCAGCACAGTTTCCACTCCATACTTGGCTAGCTGATGCGATGGAAGGTCCTACACCTGTTTCAGCATTAATTCATGCTGCAACAATGGTAACAGCTGGTGTTTATCTTGTAATCCGTTCAAATGAGCTTTATAGTTTAATTCCGCATGTAGGTCTCTTTATTGCATCACTTGGTACATTTGTTGCACTTTTTGCAGCATCGATGGCACTTGTTAATCGCGATATGAAACGTATCATTGCATACTCTACACTTTCGCAGTTAGGGTATATGTTCGCAGCAGCTGGTTTAGGTGCTTACTGGGTTGCACTATTCCACCTTATGGCACATGCATTCTTTAAAGCACTTCTTTTCTTAGGTGCAGGTAATGTTATGCATGCTATGCATGATGAACTTGATCCATTTAAAATGGGTGGACTTAAAAAGGTTATGAAATGGACTTGGATAATGATGACAATCGCATCATTAGCACTAGCAGGAATCTTTCCATTTGCAGGTTTCTTTTCAAAAGATACAATCTTAGAAGCTGCGTTTGCAGAGCACCATTTTGTAATCTATGGAGTACTGCTTTTCACTGCAGGCCTTACAGCTTTCTATTCGTTTAGACTTGTTGCATTGATCTTCCATGGTGAAGAGAGATATAAAATCTTTGGTATCCATCCACATGAAGCATATAGATTTATGCTTGTTGGTATGAGTCCTCTGCTTATTCTTGCAATTATTGCAGGAATATTCCAAGCACCGTTCTTTAATATGGTTGAAGAGATTCTATCAGCACATGAATATCATATTCATTCACATACGACCTTATGGATCATGTTACTTGGTACACAGATTTTTGTTGGTTTAGCAATTTTATATGCATATAAAAAATATGCTCGTTCAGGTATTAAAGTACCAGATGGTACTAGTGAAGTTGAAAACTCATTTATGTATAAACTTCTAATTAATCAATACTATATTCCATACTTCTATGAAGAGTATTTTGTAAAACCATATAGAGAACTTTCAGAAGTATTCTGGACAAAAGTTGATATGAAAGTTGTAGATGCAACTGTAGATGGAATAGCTGGTATTATTTATGGTACTGGTGAGAAAACAAGAGATATGCAAAGTGGTAATTTATCTACTATGCTTAGATGGATGGTAGTTGGTCTTGTAGTACTACTATCTTTAGCTGTAGTTTTTGGACTGGCAGCAAGATATTCTGATGAGATACTTAGCATCTTATCAGGTTTAGGAGTTTAGTATATGTTAGATCATATTTTATCGATATTAATATTCTTTCCAGCCCTAGCAGCTGTGTTTGGTTTTATGATTCAAAAGGAGAGTATGCGTGCTTATGGTATTGCTGTCTCTTTAGTTGAATTTGTAGTGGCTTTAGTACTTTGGTATGCATTTGACAACAGTGTCTCTGG